>Ga0268261_10000810_pt1 | contig 20576 bp, 14 predicted proteins | sample TergutNc150P1_FD_190353 | JGI IMG/M metagenome (GOLD analysis project Ga0268261, IMG submission 190353) | Nasutitermes corniger P1 segment gut microbial community from laboratory colony in Florida, USA - Nc150 P1 (SPAdes) (version 2) | ecosystem: Host-associated > Arthropoda: Insects >...
CCCCCCAAATACCTAAGTCACGAATGAAAATAAGCAAAATAAATGTTCCAGAGCACATGGCTACTTAGAATATTTTTAACAGATTTAATAATAAAAAGTTTTACTCAGACTGTGACATAAAGAACAAATGTCAGCTAGCCAGCTTAAATTTGCTGTAATGCACTTTCCTAAAAATTTTACTTCAGGTATATAATTAAGTTCCTTATTTCATAACAAGATATGTGGTTTAAGGGGAGGCTTTGAGCGACAAAGGTGGAATGACATGGCCACTGTTTTTGTAGTATTTATAGTAAGATCATTTTTGAGAAACCAAATTTCCAACTGTTTCATGACTAAAGATAATTTAGTTTGCAGGTCTTCTTCATTTTTATCAACAACCAAAACATTCGTGTCATCTTATTCATGAAGATCTTCTTCTCTGTTTCACTTGATAAATACTGTAAGGAGAAAGATATTGAGGTTTGTGCCATAAAGCTAAATATAACTCCCATACAGTTAATCATATTAGCCATTTACAGGTCACCTTCAGGTAACTTTACCAACTTTTTGAAGATCTTAGACAGTGTCTTGAACACATGGTATAGTAATAAAACCGTATTTGTAATTTGTGGTGATATAAATATTAATTATTTAGAAAAATGTAAGAAAATGCAACAATTGGATGCCCTCTTACAAACTTATAACCTAATAGAAACAGTGTCATTTCCTACGCGTAAAACAAGTGCATCCAGTTCAGCCATTAACAAGGTCTAAAAACTACACAATATATCCCCATATTAATGGGCTTTCTGATCACGAGGCACAGATAATAGTGATAGAAAATACTGTTCTGACAAAACAAAGAAATAATATCACCACAATGAGGGACATCAATGACCAAAGTATACTGGAATTTCAATTACTATTAAGTTATGAAAACTGGGAAGGCACTTTTATGAAGGATGATGCCAACATTTCTTTCAAGAGTTTTTAAATATATATTTGAGGATCTTCCATTCTTGCTTCATTAAGAAATGCAAAAACTTTAATACAGTCTCCAAACCCCAGATAACCAGAGGGATAAAAACCTCTTGTAATTGAAAGAGAAAGTTATACCTAAATGCACACGACAATAACGAAATGGAACATAAGTTATATTTAGTTATAGTATAAACACTACTACAAAATATTATCCAAAGTTATAAAGGAAGCTAAAAAATTATATTATAAAGAAATTATTGCCAAGTCAAAAAACAAAATGAAAACCACATGGAATATTACACATAAAGAAAAAAGTAACCCAACCAATGAAAATAATATTAAATCATTAAAAATTAACAATCATACAGTATAGTATATAATCAAGTAAGTATTGCAAATGAATTTAACAATTATTTTTTAAACATAGCAGGGAGTACCAGTACCAAAAGAATTAATGAAAAAAAAGAAGACAAAAGTCCATTACAATATTTATTTGAAAACTTTAATCAGCCATTTAAAGATATAAGTTGGCCTTATACCTCCTCGAAAGAAATAAACAAAATAATAAATTCGTTGAAGAATAAGAATTCCAGTGGGTATGATGAGATTACAACACAAATCATAAAAATAAGTAAGCCTTTCATAATCTCTCACATAATAAATACATGTAACAAAATGCTTGCCCAAGGTATTTATCCTGAAAGACTGAAATTCCCATTAATTAAACCAATCTACAAAAGTGGAAATAAATTTTCTCCATCTAATTACAGACCCATCTCCCTATTGCCTGCATTTTCAAAAATTTTTGAAAAAGTCATATACAAAAGACTATTTGATCATTTTAATAATAATGCTATATTGAACAAACACCAATATGGTTTTCGAAGTGAAATATCAATGGAAAATGCTTCCTATATATTACTAAATGAAATACTGACAGCAATGAAATGCAAACAGATGGCAGGAGGAATATTTTGTATTCTCCTCAAAGCATTTGACTATGTAAATCATGCTGTGTTATTAGAGAATTTGAAATTCTATGGAGTATCAGGAAAATTTTACAATTTAGTAAAATCATACTTAGAAGAAGATATCAAAAAGTAATTACAAATTACAATAATGGTACTGAATCCACTTGGGAAAAAATAAAACAGGGGGTACCACAGGGATCAATTTTGGGACCCATCTTTTCTCTCATTTATATAAATGACTTGCCAGAATTGGCACCTATTGGAACTAAAATCCTTTTGTACGCTGATGATACTAGTATAATAGTAACTAATCCAAATTTGGAAAATTATGAAAACAAATTAACAAAATATTTAGGGATATTAATTATTGGTTCATATTAAATCAATGAGTATTAAATTATAATAAAACACACTACTTACAGTTTAGTACAAAAAATAGTAGGAAGTATGTTTTGAAACTTAACTATCAGGAAAACTATGTCAAAAGTTCATCACATACAAAATTCTTAGGTTTGATCATTAATGATTCCCTCTCATGGAAAGTTCATATTGATGTCCAAATTAAATACAGCGTGTTTTGTAATCCGAATGACACAAACTATAATGTCTACTGAAACTTTAAGAATGGTTTATTTTGCATACGTACATTCAATTATGAGTTATGGAATAATTTTGGGGGGAAATCAACCATACAGTGAGAAGATTTCCAGAATTCAAAAAAGGGTGATAAGAATTATCACAAATTCAAGAATGACAGACTCATGTAGGGAACTGTTTCAAAGATTGGAAATATTACCCCTATACTCACAATATATTTTCTCTCTGTCAATATCCGTGATAAAAAAACAAACATTTATATAATACAAATAATCAGATCCACAATGTCCGCACAAGGTTTAAAACCAATTTACATCCACCTACAGCTAATTTAACAAAGTTCCAAAAGGGAGTGTACTACTCAGAAATCAAAATTTTTAACAACTTTCCTCACGATATAAAAGACTTTGCTAATGTGATAATACTATTTCGGAATGCCTTAAAGAGGTTTTTACTTACAAATTCCTTTTATAATAGTGAAGAATATTTTAATTATAAGAGATAATCTAGAAAACCGATAGAAATTTGAAAGCACATTACTGACACTATACCTCTAGATGTTGCTGGTTTTAGATGTTTTATTAATTGTATTTTATTAGTTATTATTAAGAGTCTTCATTGTGTATTCGTCATTATATATTATGTATGTGACTATGTCTATATCCACTGGATTGTACCCTAACTTGGATTTATGGAATGCGAATAAATTACATTACATCTGCGTACAGAATCAATTTAGAAGTAGTTGATTTCAAGAGATGGGTGTACCGAAAGTTGGCAATGTGTCATTATACTCTACAACATGCACATGTACAAGGGGTTAAAGTCTTATCCTTCTTGATTCAAATAACACATAAATCTAACCTTTGATGATCTTGAAGAATTTTAAACTGTTCGTGGAAATACTTTCCCAGAAGGTCTGGCTCAGGCAACATTTTATCCCAATCACCGGCTCCCATCTTCCCGGAAATGTAGAATAAATCAGTTGTCACGAACAATGGCCATGATACAACCATGAACTACGTACACACACTAAAATTATCAGATTCCTTCTTACAGCGTAACGATACGTTTACCATTCATCCTAGAAAGGCAATGTCATGTTCGAACACGAAGCAAATCACATTGGTTTACTGCACGATAAAAACACGAACATCTCAACCACACCACAGATTACAGACACATAACCCATACTTCATAACTTGCGTAATACTATGATCGATGATCTACGACATACAAACGCTGCCACCGAGCTATGCCGAGTACAACTAACTCCATTCCAACCGCTTGTGGCACCACAAGCACTTGCGTCTAGTGGTCAATGAAGTTTCAGCCAGAACAGTTCGATTCAATCGAAAACCTGCAACATGTTACTGTACAAATAACGTGGCTTTGTAACCGTTGTATTTCAAAGATTCCCTTCCAAGGATTACAGGTTTCTGCTCCATTGCTTGGAAAAAATAGGACTGGTTATATTGCCCGAATGGCTACTGGGCAGCGCGGTGTCCGTTTTGGATGTTATCTGGCGGCCGAAAATGGATCTAAAGACGTAATATGCAGTTTGGGAGACAGGCACCAACGTTTTAGGGAAATATGCTGCCTCCATCTTCAGGATGTTGATCTTTCACCCTGAAGATGGGGGCAAAATGTTAGGCACAGTGGCACCCACTTCAGAATGCAACAATTATCAGAGCTACCTCATCAGAACCCCAAATCTCTCTAAATTATTGTATTTTGATTTTTTTCTTTTTGTTAAATTCATCTGCTGCCCACTATAAATTACAGACTTTCTCTAGCTTCCTAGTGCCTCTGGGTCTACAGCCATCAATTCATGTCCAAATTAAAAAAAAAAAAAATCTGACACAATAAGTGATGAGTGAAAAGATCAGATTTAGCATGACACAGCTTGATTATGCTACAATTCAAGCTGTTTTTTCTGCAAACTAAACTGCAAATGTTTTCCCATCTTCAAATTCCCAATGAGATGATGTAAAATGTGGCGAATTAATTGATCACCATACTTCTTTCACCACACAGGAAAATATCCTGGTGTAGAACAAACCTGTGTTTTAGTCCCACATTTTCTTCCAGTGACCAATGAGGACATCATCCATCACATATTACAAGGCAATAAAAAGATTTACTTACAAGACATTGTCACAGGGACAAGGCTGGTACCTCAGGCTAAAACTGTGGTTAAAATCTACTCAGTTGGGTTTGATAGGTCAAGCTTCTCTCAGGCTCTGGAAGTGACATCACTTATACTGGGACTAAATACACACATGCATATGCACATACCGCTTTAGAATCACTGCAGTCAGCAACACACATTTTAGGACTTGTTCATCTCTTGCCTATTTGACCAAACATTTTTTAAGCCAACAAATTGTTATCATGGCCTGCCCATTTAACTGGGTGTTTTTAACCTGAGGACAAGAACTGACCTTGTCCCAGAAAAAAGTCATTATCTTCTCACCATCTATTAACACATGATGGACAAAACGTATGAAGTAGATAATTTAAAATGATGCTCTATATTTCATGGCTCCTTCAATATACTTTCAATCTTTCTTTGTATCCTTCACAGGTTCACTCCACAGCCGCAAGCTTATGGCAGACAATGATTGCCCACATGCAAGTCAGACTGCCTGGTACAAAAACATCTGATATATTTCAAATGGGGAACTTCTCACTCTGCAGGTATTTCATGAACAAAACATTGTTGTGTTGTTTAACATTAGGTACAGATCCTCATACATAGTGGTCTCAAAATTGAACAGGACAACGTAATATTGAGGAACCCAGAGAACTGCACTTGCACAAGCCACACAAGCAGAGACCAGGCAATAACAGTTGCTACAATATTAAAATGCCCATGTTCAACCTTCTTCCTCTTAGGACTGGGAAACAAAAACCCAGTATGTGTGATCAACTACAAAAGGTATGCAATTCATATTAGGACACACATTTCAAATGGTTCATAAAGACATTTCCCTTCCTGCTGGAGAACCCAAACACGAGTTTATCACCACCTGACATACTTTTTAAAGAATTTTATTATGGAGAACATTCTAATTCATTTCAAACCAATGAAGTAAAACCTCATTAATCTGAATCTAAACCGTGGTGAAGACATCACTGCTCTCCATTGGCATCTCATACTCAATTACCTCAAGTTATAAGGTATGTAATTATAAAGCATTACCAGCCTTTGGCAAGTATTCATCTAGTATGACAGGTACGGAGCCTTTCAACCAGAATGCTTAAGACTTATGGCTTTTTGTATTACAGGATGTTCAATAGTTTCGAGTATAAATCCTAAAATCTATTAAAACATGTAAAATTACAACAAACATCCCCTCCATAGGGATGGAATGACTTTGACAAGATGGGAGGGCTTGTGACCTCCCATGACACTGAAAGCTATGCCAGCAGCAGTTCACTGTTAGTAAGGGCACACTTGCCAGACAGGTCAAAGGACAGGATCCAGACTACGAACTAATCCACCATATGGGTGATGCATGTTGCCACCTCATACACTCAGGAGGATGCCCACATAAAACTGGCCAAAGATCAAACTACACATTCAACAATATATTTGCCATCTCTCCCCAGAGTAAAACAGTCCCCCATCTGGACCCCTTGGCAGGGGGGTTCTCCTGTATATATAATCTGTGACTGCTTGTGAGCTAAACCAGCCTGAAAACAAGCAGAACTGGAACCTGGTAGGAGGGGGGGGAAAAAAAAAAATTGACATTTCTTGTACATACAAGCCAATGTGAGTGAAGAGAGTATACGAGTAAAATACTTCCATTTCAAAAACTGTCATCTGAATCTCCTCCTTAAATTCAGATTGCTAATGGCATTCTTACAGGAGAGCACAAACTGCTGAAGCATGTTTGGTATTGTTAAGAAAAGGATGCCAGTAAGGTACCTATCACACTACAAATCTATGTCAAAACATTTGGTAAATACAACCCCAGCAGTCTAGTAGATGTCTCACAACAAAGCACAGCTGTTCCTGTTTTCAGTGCCTGCTTCCAAGGTGTACCATACAAAACTGTTAATGAAGCAGGGATGGCAGCAGAAGGTTTTACTGCAACAAATAATATGAAACTCTTCTACACAAATGAAGATACACCAACACATCTCAACTACCAATTGATCCACCACAAAACCAGATCACAACTTGGCATCTACTGATATTATTGAAGTGGCTCTGAGGAAAATCATGGATCACCCAACATGTGGACACAGAATGGCAGTAACAGTCAACTTCAGAACTAAACACAAAACACCCACTAATAAACCTCACAATATTGCAATTTAAAAAAGGCCAAATGGCATGAATATAGTAAGAACTTGGTATGAACATTTCAGATACTCAATTTAGTTTTCAAAATAAAGCTCAGCCTACTAAGAACTGTCAGAAACTCTGCAGAATGATCTCTCACACTGTAAAACAGCACATACCTGTGGGGCAAAATCCCGAAAGACAAACCGTTGTCAGCAGACTAAATGGCACAACTAAAAATGAGAAATGGCAAGAAAGAAAGTAGACTCCAAAGATGTATAAGCAAGATGGTTACAGAAATTCCTTCATCTATCAAACAGTTACAATGCCTTCAGAAGCAGACAGAAGTCCAATGGATCCCATCCCATTGCATGGTTCTGGGTAATAATGAAACAGCAAATAAGGGTACAGTATCTATGTGGAGACTTTCATCTCATTCTGCCAGATTAAGAATAAGAAACACCAAGCTGATCTTCCAAGATACTATGCCACTGACAGCCAGTAAAAAAGAAGGAAAAAAAGTCATGAGCAGAAATATAATTCCAGCTTTTCCAAGAGATGATGCAGTGGCAAGCTTTCGACTATCATCGGCCATGTCTAGCAGCTTATTTACAGAGTCAATTTATCGGTCCCATGTGTCTTGCGCATAGAATGTAACTCCATACTGAATCACAACCTTCTTCCAGACTGCAGTTTTACACTCGGACTCAACCAACTGCAAAATTGTACTGAGACTACAGAAGGTGAATGCCAATCACCCAAGTGCCTGGGTATTAAATACTACCACTACAAACAAAAACTTTTCTGCCCTCAAAATTAAGGTATGTTGGGTTATGAAACATCAATTACAAGTCATTATCACAGGATGCATCATCATGAACATCTAGGGAATGTGGGAAAGCCACTGGAAATACTCAGCACCAATTACATTATAGTGTCTACAGGATACCTGGTTTTTAGTGCATTCCAGATATAATACTTGTAGTACACTTCTGTCCTAAAAGTGACACTGTTCCAGCCGTTCACCACATCTTTCAGGCACAATGGATGTGTCCTAACAGCTTTTTAACAGTAACACAATATATAATACAAACTTGCCTATAGTAACACTTTTAAACTTGTGCATATGCTTTTTGTATGTGCAGAACATGGAATAATACTGCCAGTGGTTTAGGAACGCTGGGCTTTTAGTGCCTAATTTTCATACATTTTTATTTTAAACTTTTACGAGCACATTTGATTTCTGAAGGCAATATCACCTCTTCCATTCCAAGCTGCTGCCAAACCTCACTGCCACCTTCATGTTCAGTTACAGAAGTTCTGCAATCACTTGTGACAGCTGCAAAGTGTTATTTTTGTGCACTACCATTGCAACAGACTGTGCATCCTTAACATGCACCATCTACATACTTTGTCTTCTTGGCCCAGCATCCCTTAAACAAGAATGTACTACATTCCTCCAAAAAACTGGGAACCATCCATCCAATGACACAGCATAACATGCTAGAAAACCCAAAATCAGACACAACAGTGCACAAACCTCAAATCTTGCTGCTGTAGCAGTATATAGCAGTTTATTGTGCTTGTGATGACATCATCTGGCTGTGTAATTAGTAATTATGGAATGTGAATCAGATTACACAAACTGGGAAAAATCTTTCATTTCAGAGTAGGCACATAGATGCCCACAAAGACCAGTGCTGTAAAGCCATGTACAACAGATCCAAAACTGAAATGAAGACTTACCCAGTGAATGTTTGATATGTCAGAGTTATGATGATGGCAATACAACTATGCGAATTCACAGCCCTATGAAAATCACAAAACACTGAATGCAATCCAGTTTGCCTGCTGCTCGTTCCAAATGTGCTGAACAACAAAATAACAGACTGATGCTGCAGTACACACAGCGTCATTGGTCACCTTTCTACTATCTACAAGACACGATTAACTCTTCAGGACAGTGAAATAATTCTTCCACTGTACTGGGAGTCCAACATCACCTGCATATACCTTCCTCACTTTCCCAGTACACTTAAGTCAGTTTCCAGGACTCAGGCAGTTAGCTGCCTGCCTCAACAGGAAGGCAAAGGTTTCATCCCAGACCTATCCATACAGAATTTGTGATGGAAACATCGCATCAGGATGTGGATTTCTCCAAGCACTGCGGCTTTCTCCTGTCAGTATCAACACACAAATGCTCCGTGCTCACTCATTAATCCAATACTGACACAATATAACCTTAGCAACTGACAGTATCACAAAATAAAACACTTTAAACAAGATGTGAACCACTTGTTCACTGAAACAGCCAACTTCACTGCTTTTGGGACACAAAACTGCTCCATCATAAACAATTTGTTACCAGCCATTTTCTGAATTAGCATAACTGTGTTTGCAAGTTGTGCTGGAAAAGCAGGTATGTTACTGCTTAAATAAGCAAAATTTTATACTGCAGTTTATTATAATACTTCATGTTTCTGTCTAAAAGGTTTCACTGAGCAGCATTCACACTTTTAAGACCAAGTAGTAGATGTCTCTAGAATTACATGCAACAAACAAAATTCCTACTTGTTTTCCAGTCATTTCAATGGATCATTCTCCAGTACACATTTAGCTTACACAGATGTATGTACATGTTTCACATGGAAAAAAATCCAAGGTTTTAAACAAACATCTCTTCACTTGAAAATATGGTTATCAGCGGTACACAAGCAATACATAAAGCCTGACGTGGATGTAATTTTCAACTGTTACAGCAACTGAGAGGAAGGCCAAAGCAACAATGTTCTGCCACAGACACACGGGCTGTGAGACATGGTAACAGGTTACTGAATAAGACAAACTGCTTGTACCTACTGACTGCTGCCGTGAATGTAATACATTACAGTACACTGTAGTCACACCACACTGGTCACATAGCAACTGGATTATCTGGCCAACTACCACATACTCCTGCTAAATTATTTTTGCAGTTTTCCTTACAGATGGAAAAAAGAACACAAATAAAACGACTTAATATGTACTCATACTAAACTTTTATAAAAATGATTTGGGAATACTTCTGGTGGCCACTTTCACAACCCGTGCCACGTAGGCATGTAACGTGCTCCCACTGGTACAAGCACCAGTATATAAATTCTCCTATACATTGCACACAAAAAAGCAGAGAGGTCTACCAGAAGATGAAATGATGGAAGTACATCGCAAACACGTCAGCTGGAAGTCGCTGCACCTGTCATGGCAACACAACACTGCAGGTGTCAGCAGACAAAATGGGTACAGCAAGGAATATGAGGATTAAAATCTTCCAGAAGTAGCATGGTGACACAGGGCCACAGGCTCCTCACACTCTGAAGAAAGGTAATACTTTTGAGACTCAGGAACCACTCACCCAACAACATAGCCTCACATTCCACAAAGATTTAAAACCTTCATATCACCACTGTGAAAATCTCAAACCTTACAGCATGGAATGTTTCGGAATATCCACAAACAGCCACTACACTCAGTACAGCCACATGTTTAATACACAGTTAAACAGTAAACACAAGAACTTATCTGGAGAACAAAATGCAACACACTGTCAAATTCATATATGCACAAAGATCTAACCCTCGCAAGTCATACTTACATTCTGGATATAAGAGCTGTAAAACACATTTCACATCATTACTCCAATTTCTGTACAATAACACTGCACAGATGCAGTTCAATTAAATTCATTTTTCCCACTACATTAAATGCATGTGCCTAACACATGGCACTATCCACACTTGGCTATGTGACATTCCCTTTGATATTCACCTGAAATATCACTTACTGGTACAAACTGTGGTTATAGATTACTGAGGTTTTACTACATATGAGACATTACAGGTTATTATACACACATTATGAACAGACCTTGTTGCCATATTAGCTAAGTATAATTAATCCTGAATTATAAGCATGATCATCTCTCAGGCAAGGTCACTTTGGGTCACATTGCAGCTACAGATTTCACAGGTAATCACAACATACCACTACAAAAAAAAAGTGAAACAGATCAATATTCAAAATAAGACAGGACAGAACCGGAGTGTTTTTCTTTTATTTACATCCCACACCAAATACTAAACAGTCGTCCTGAACCTGACAGAACAAAGTACATGGCCTGGCACTTCCTGTGTCATTTTCCTTTTGTTCACCAAACCAAACATTTTTACTTATTCCTGTTCATCTGCCTGTAATATCCACCAATATTCTTCTACAACATTACAATAAACTTCAAAAAGAAATTACAGTTACATGCTGAATGGTTTGTAAAGTAAACAGAAACACACAATTTATAAACAATGAAGATCATGGCTTTGTTGACTCTTTATGTACGCAGCATTAACTTTGACATACAATGTGAAACTGTACAAACCTGTAAGGCCTTCTTCATATCATATTACTCTTCACAATACTATCCCCTAGTCATTGCAACTCCAACTCTAGGAGGTGTCTTACAGGACTGTCTCCTAGTACCATCTCATTCATGGCAATTGTGGTCTTAATCCTTCAGTGTGGAAGTATTAAATTCCCTGTATATACTGCACTGTGAGATGACTGTATAAGGGTATCTAAATTTGGCAAGACTGTGTAGCAGTTAATTCAAAATGGTATATATTAAAAAATAACAGATGGACTCTACGAACCCCACAACACAATAATCAAGAAAACCTTAAGCTTGCCAACATGTAATAAAATCTTACCTTACGAATCAAGCTTAACATGGGAATCTTGAAACAGCTCTAAACACAAAGTCACAAAGTCTAGGCCCACAATCAGGGCACTAAAACACTACTGATTTCATTGTGTTGTCTGAGACACACTGCACGTCTCTTTTTTTTTTTTTTTTTTGGTTGGCTTGGCCTTTTGTTCTGCGGGCAGTATATGTTCCAGACAATGCTTTTCAATAAGATAGCTTGCATATTCCTTCAGATTTCACCACTATGCTCAGTAAGTACTGTCTGTACTACATACAATCTGAATTAAAATAATACATTTTGGAATGACACAAATTTGCATGACATATTCAAATTTGGATACCTTTATTCTATGCTGACTGAAAAAGGTCTTCCGCTTCAGAGCACTAGTGACACATCTACTGCAGTACTGTGCCATGGTAAGTACAAATTCCGAAGGGTTGGCCAAGACAGGACAACAGGTCACAATCCAACAAGTTTAGAAGATCCACAACACATTCCTACATTTTCAGCTTTGTTGGAATTAATAAATTTGCTGAAAATTGATCCACAGAAATGACACAGCCAAAGTCAGGAGACAACAAAACTGAATTTTTTAAAAAATAAGTATTCACATCACATACTGTTTCCAAAAATTCACATGCAAAAGTCATCTAGAAACTCTGTCAAAGTTTCATTTTCTGTTTCACTCTGAGACCCACCCCAGTTACCAACAAAATGTTCCCAGTGTCCTACACACTTTGTCATACCCTCTCACACAAATGGGCACCAGGCTCAATGCAGTAGCACCTTGCAGAGCATCACAATCTTCAATAACACTTGTACTGTACTTACTGCACATATAACCAAATCATAAGTCCCACTTAAATCAATATCGGAATGAAAATTAGTAGAACTGGAATAAGTAAGTACTGCTAACACAGCTCTGTCGACTTGTTCCCTAAACAAACCTTAGCTACTCAATGTCATGCATGCACCAGATTGCCACCTATTTGCTGTAAAGAAACAAAGAAGTTATAGCCAGTCAAGGGTGATGGCTTATTATCACTCCGTAGCCACTGGTATCAGCCATGTTAATGACTGTAGTCACTCTTATTTTCATTTTCATGATACGATGATGCACAAAGCAGGCCATGCACTTAGAAAATCCAATTAAACATTATCCCAGGCTTTCACCGCAAAGCAGAAGAGAACTGCGCTATTCTGGGCTGTTATAAAGCGAGTAGTGGTAATTCGTTACCGACATTTTGGGACAACTTATTGGTCCCACAACATTGGTAAGGAATTACCACTACTCCCTGTGTGATAGCCCAGAAGAGCCCCAGTTCTCAAATCCAAATAAATCAATCCACATTTCAAGATAAAAAAAGAGGGACAATTTCCAGAACTGTGTTCCACACGACAGACAGTCTTCATGTGTACATACAAATACAAATAGGTGGATTAAATCTGATTCACATGTTTACAAGAGACAGTAGCACATGCCTCAGAATGCAGTACATGAGCAAACTGAACACTCCTAATTATGGTCAGAAGTGCTTGGAACTCCACACTGAAGGGATACATAAAAGCAAAGAAAAATGTGAACACGTCTGCATAATGAAATATGAAAAATAAATAAAATATGAGTTTGTTTTTAACAATGTAAAAGACACTGATAATTCTTCATATTGCCAGTACTAATATGCAAGGAATTTTACATATCAGACACACCTATATAAATATGTACAATAAGAAAACAGTGTTAAAATATTAAGCAAGACTGCCAAATTCATATTATGCACAAAAATCTAACCCTCACAAGTCGTACTTACAATCTGGATATTACAGCTGTAAAACAAACTTCACATAATTACTCAAATTTCTGTACAATAATAACAACAAATTTCATTGCTGAAGTTCACTTAAATTCATCTTTCATACTACATTAAATGCATGTGCCTATCACATGGCACTTCCCACACTCTGCTATGTGACATTCCCTCCGATATTTATCTCAAACATCATTTCTTCACTGGCAAAAATTTGAACTTTCTGCAAACCTGAGATCAGTGAGCATCCACTTGTACCTTCCTACAATCAGTAAGCATCACCATCTCACGAACAACGTTGTCAACAGATATGCACAAAATTCAACTGAACGACACTTTCTTCAATTATACTGAAGTTGTACGGACACAGCTGCCGTGCTTTAAAGGAAATCTTCCGAGATGAATTTGATCTATGATAATCCCAGGTGCAATATACAAATTTATCTGCCCCTGTCCGTCTTAAATTTACGTGATGTTCAACTGAACACCTGAACATTTAGAACTCTACTGCCAATAGCAACTAACTCAAGACAACAGTAAGAATATCACTGACTTAACATACACAAAACTACAATTAGCATTCATCTCATTCTTAACTGCTGCAAAGCATCTCTCAATTAAATATAAAATGATCCAAAATGAAAAACCGAACATTACTGTGTCATGAATTGTGCTGTACAAAAACAATTCCAATTATTTTTTGAAACTGACAATTCACAAGTAACACAGATCACAAGGGAGATCTGAACAACACACAGGGCTGAGGATTCCAGCATTCTGAGATTGGGCACCGTCATTCTGCGAGTGGTTCCTGACATTTCAAAGCATCACGGCGCCTTCATCTTCAGTCACGAACCACTTGCACCTGAACGTGAGGGTACCATGATCCTTCCAAACAACAAGAGCTACTCACAAAACAACAAAGTCCCAGAAGGTTTTAATCTTCAGCAAAACTGCTGCGAGAACCTCAAATCTCACAATAAGTGAACACTATTACTGTTATGTTCTTACAGCAAAACAGCAATTCACCTCAATTACATTCAAGCAGTGTGCAGGTGAGACAGAAAACCTCTGCTTCTATTCAAGACACCTAACTTTTTTACTATCAGTCACCTGCGCTAACCCACAAAAATCACTGACACAACTTAAACACATCAACCTTCTCAGATGTCATGAATGACAACACATAATGGGAGAGGGACCAACCAGATTGTCATAATGAAATTTGTTACAAACAACTGAGTTGTTACAACTACAGTCATAGCAACATAACAACACGATACTTAGGCAGGGGTAGGCCAACAGTTCAACATGGGATGGGTTACACGAGCATTTAAAAGTTGGATACATCTGAAAATATGGCTGACCTTTGAGCCCATTGGATGCAAAACTGAAATGTCACAATGTCTACTACGCACAACACAACACAAAACAACACAAGTCACTGTGTGTTAACAGGTACTTCTTGGCTGTGCAACCAGAACCAAACGTGCCAGACGTACTACCCTGAACGTGGTAGCATCCACTGGAATGGAACAATAGGCCCTCTGTGGTGCATGGTAAGCCTATGCAACCAAAACACATGATAACAAAGACCATGATTTCAAGAACGTCATACTGACTGCTGTGTAGATGGATGGTACATGGCACTCAAGACTGCAACGATTCGTCACATCTTGGCACCAAGGCTTGTATCCCATACCAGAAATGAATGGAGCTTGCTTCACAATGGTGTCTGCTGCAAACTGATCATCAGATGCTTCTCTAGAGGTCCAAACATACATAAATCAGTGGCTGTGAAAATGCTAACCAGACTTGTCACTGATTATGGCTCTACAGCTGGCAACTTACTGATCACCCTGCTGACAGTCTTGATCTCAAACTCACTGATTTGCACCTGGCTGGTAAGCAATATGCAGCAGATGGCTACACACACCTGACAACAGTTTCTTCTATGTCAGGATACAAGACTAGACTTCATGCCATGGTCGAACATGACTACAAGGAGGTTTGATGTAAAACATGTGCTACCATGTGCCCTGTATACAGCAAGCACAGAATAAAGTGCTTGGTACCCGAAGGTTTGTGGCTTCCTGGTAAATGATGAGACGGTGATGGATAAAGAGTGCTACAGAATGGTTATGTTACGATTGAGCACCTGTTAAAACATAGCCGAAATTTGTGTTGTGATGTTTCTCAATTTATAAGGCATAAAAAGCTATGATTTAGAATTGCACCTTGTCATATAACAAACCCAAATACAGACAATATTTGGGTGTTTACGATACATTAATAAAATGTGCTAATAAATACTATGCAAAGCAAGTTTCTTTTATCACACAAAATTTGTGAAGAATTACAGTCTACAACAGCAAATAAAATGCTTGCATATACAATCTTAATACTAAGGAGTCTGGAATTAAGCACAATATTTGCCTTGTTCCACATCAATGCAATACTAGCGTGTGTGCAACTTAGCAGCAATCTTACATGTGCTCATGCCAATGGATGTAGTATATGCATACTGAATGTGTGAACGGAATGAAATACAGACAGATGAACACATGATGTTCAGGCTGACCACAAAATTGCAAGGCTCAAAAGTTACAATCACTGGAAAATTAACTTACTAATCATTCCCATGAATTGGCAACTTACAAGTGTTATGACACAAGTGAAGCCTGTATGTAATCACACATAATACTAGACAGGAAAATCATGAAAATCCCATCAAGTATATCTAAATCACCAAACATTACCTCCCATGAGTAAATTAATGCTGACCGGTACTACCTGCCTGATGTTCAGTACAGCCTGCCCACTAGTCCTCTAAGGTGAGCTAGATGAATCCAGTTCACAGCCCCTCATCCTGTTACTATAACATCCATTTTAATATTATTCTCCCACCTGCAAATAGGTCTCTTCCCCTCAAGTTTTATGGCCAGAATTCTGCATGCATTTTGAGGTCCCTCAAACACACTACATTCTCATACTGTGATATGGCACTGCTCAGAGAGCTGAAGAGTACAAATGCCAATGTAAAACTTCTAGCAGTTGCTCTGCCATGCATGAAATTCCCTGCTTTAATGGAATCTGAAGTTTGTTGTCGAGTGCTCAAAGGTTTCCCACTGTTGTCTATATCCCAAGCCAACGTCAGACCAAAAGTGACTAGTTTGGAGCATTTTGCTACTTTACTAGAAAGGTTTCAAGTGACACACATATACATAACTAACATCCTGCTGTATGACTGTACTAACGATGGGATGATGTGACAGACAGAGAGAGGGTGCATGCAGAATAAGGAGAAGGGTACAGTGACACTAAAAGTATGCACAAAGGGCCCTCCAATCCTGAGTAAGAGCCACCTGGAGCCTACTGCAGAATGTGTGCAGTGATCTGTGCCACAATGGTCTTTTGCGGTTTTTAAACCATGCAGCACAAGCCTGTCATGATGCCCCAGAGAACACACCATCTCCATCTTCAGAGTGACAGAATCTGAAGACACGGAAAGCATATTCCTCCAAACCATCAAAACAGGCCTTCACTATGCGCTGTCAAAACTAAAACACCACAGTCATCCCAACAACTACCGTGAAAACCAAAAACAATTAAAATCGATGCTACATTCAGAAGCACAGATGTAATCTCAGAAAAAGCTGTGAACTCTCCACTTGTACTTCAGTCTTTATTTTATGCTCTACACATATCAGAATATTATGCCTTGTTCAGATTTAAATGTAGGAAAGAATATTGGGGGGTGGGGTGCAGGGAAGAGAAAATTTTGTATGGTGGCACAAACTATATTGCTGCTCCTCCGTCATCTAGGGCTTTGAGGTGGCCCCTACTCTGTGAACCACTGCCATAGCACTCATACAGTGAACGAACATGTTTATATACCCTCAATTTGCTTTATCTGACAGAATTGTATACAGAAAGGTTCAAAACATCAGAAAATATTTGGAAAAGCATTCTTTTGACTTGTATCACATCACAGATGACCTGAACCATATGCTACACTGCTGTGAAAACTGCAGAAATCACAGTGCCAATAAACTTGTATTATTCAATGCCATTTGAGAATTATATGATAGAGCCTGTATTTCACTGTTCACACATCAAATGGTCCTAAAGCTAATATGGGCAAGCACATCCTGCATATAATATGAGATCATGATACACAAAATATTTTTTTTCGCAAGTTGCTAAATAAATCCTTTCTTGTTATGGCAGTAACAGTTTTGTAACCAACTTGGTTACATTTCATTTCACATCAGTCTCTTAAGATACTGTATTAAAATCATCACACCAGCAATAAATACTTAATGAGAAGTCCACTGTCACTCTGCTGCCGCTAGAACATGAGATTACAGCAGTCTTCTGCTGACACCACACTGTGAGATTCAACATACACTCACATGCATCATTTCCTTCAAACAGCGAAACACAGATGTCTCAGTCTCATCTATACAACAGGAGGCAAAGGTTGGGAATACATAATACAATAATGATAAGTGTTGTTCTTGAGACTAGATATTGATCCTTCTATAAAAATCCATATGAATCTGAGTATTTGCTCTCTAATGAGAAGAAATATCTTGCTGCCAAGTTAGGACATACAGGCGGCTTCAGCAGCCTCTCATTTAATTGTTCTGCAACTCCTTGTTAGGTTGCAATAAATGCCAAAATGTTACAAATCCAATTCAGCCTGCTGCAGAACCTGGAAGTGAGTAGGATTCCAGCATGCCTTTTTTTTTTTGGTAAAAGCCCAAAAAGTTATCAAACTGACAAATCTGCCATGCAAATGAACTCTGTGTAATTCAAATGCATGGCAGAGTATCAACATTTATATAAACAAGCAGTACCTCATACATAATAGTCTACAGTATACCTATTTAACTTTCCATTTGATTTTGAATCTAGGATTTCAATCGTGAACACACAAATAAGAAGAATGTTCTCCACCAAAAGCCAATGAATCACCTGCCTGCCTGCCTGCAATGTCAGCAATGCACACAACGAATACATTGGCCTGCTGTGACGAACAGTCTGCCTCTTTGTGTCGAATTCTTCGTTCATTTCCATCCCATTAGGAACTTAATATGTATAAGTATTTATTTTTTTAATTTATAATTTTATGTCAAAAAATCCCACTTGCTTGACTAAAATACCTTGTAAGCACAGTGGTGTATGGCAGTACAATACTGAAGACACAAGTCATTTGTGATCACCGTTGTCTCCGTAAGAGCAAGGGTTTTATCTGATATGCTGCACAATCAAGGGAGGGGTCAATTATTGCTTCTCCAGTTGTTTTCATTTTAAATAATGAAAAAACAGGTCATGAAAAAATCATTACATATCATGAAATGAAGAAAGGCAAAAGAAAAACATGCCATTGTTTTGGACCCAACACTGATTGATTGGCATCTGGAACAGTTCTTAAGATTACATCAATACACAAGTCATTAATGAAGTAATAAATTAAGACGATTCTATGTGCGGACTTTCGTTAATTGGGCCGTTCCCCAACTTCCTGTTGGCACCGATTTGCAGCATGAATTGCGAACTCTGCCAGAGGATTAGATGCCACGCTGGGCTCCACTCGGCCAGCGCTCCTCCTGCCCGCGGCATTGGACCTGTGGTGACCGCCCTCCCCTACACCTTGATTTGAAGACTCATCATAACCAGAGTCTGAGGATGAGTCACTGTACGATTTGGACAGTTTGCTACCTTTCATACCACTGCTGCTATCCTCACATCCACCAGCAGCACCATCCCCTGTCCCAGGGCCCATTCCAGCAGATGCAACTGCTGCCTTTTCTTGCTGCTGATTCTTGCAACCACGGCATGGCTTCAGAAATCTCGGATCCACTATTACAGCACCGTATGGTCCTTTGAAAATTGTGCCACAGCAAACCTTTTCTCTAAATGAAACAATTTTTGGAGATAAAATTACATACATTAACACCAACCTAATAACTGTGCACATAGTATGATCACACACACACACACACACACACACACACACACACACATGCAAAGATGCACATGCATACTTAAAGTACCCTCAGAACATCTTCAGGAGGATGCCTCAAGGCTTCAGGCTCCCATGGAGCAGTGTGTAAGCTTCCAATGGAAATTACCTTCAAGGGAAGAGCATTTAGATATATTTTCATTAATAAAAATAAAATACTTTCTTATAACTTGTCTCATTACATAACAACCTCACATTATTCTTCTCCCCAGCCCCCATTATTAGTGTCCATCAAATCCATCAACCTTTGCTTCTAAGACATCTGCCAGCAGTGTCAGAGTTGCCACTAATGGTAAACACTGCACACGATAATGGCCTCTTCTGCTACCCATTATGTGCCATTTCAAGTGTTCCTTCATAAACACTATCACAGTGTTATACTTCCCCTCGTGAACGGTGAGGAGCAACAACTAATACAGTAAAACTGATTTTACATTTTCCCACATTTTATGTACATTTCATACGGTCCCAGCCACATGCCCATAACCACAATGCTACATTTTCACAGAAATTACATTCAATTACTTCACATTTTCCTGAAATTTACACTTCATGTTCCCAGTCCCAGCTACAGAATACACTTAACTTTAAGTTTTACAGTTTTCTTCTCAGAATTCTTATTTGCACCTGGTAAGCCAGAGACTCTCCCAAAACCAAATAGTGTAGTAGTTAAGAAAACACTTGCATAGATGGCAGTAGGTTCTAAGGGAAGAGGTATCGAATTTCAAATCGACAGTAGTTGATAACGGTTGATTGTACAAGGAAATACTGCTGTGCATCTTTAGTCTTGAATTGTACATCAGTTTTCCAGACCAACTTATATTGTGGAATGAGCTAAATAACAATAAGAGGGGTGAAATATACATTTAAAAAAGTGGAAATAATTTACAGTAATGTAACAGATATTTGAGTGCAAGGTGATGCACTTACTGGAACACATGTTGACCTGGCATCAAAGTTGGAACTTCCAGTGTCCACATTAAACATAACTGTGAATACCATGAAGCAAATTAAGAAGTTATGTACAATGTGGGACATTCTGCCAGCATCAGAAATAACTGAAATACTCACCACTGGAGAAATGCAATCTGCTCTTCCTACATGGTTTTGGTTATGATCAAAATAAGTCACACGGTTACTGTTTTTACATTGTGAATGGCAACAACCGACACATCCACC
>Ga0268261_10000811_pt1 | contig 20571 bp, 1 predicted proteins | sample TergutNc150P1_FD_190353 | JGI IMG/M metagenome (GOLD analysis project Ga0268261, IMG submission 190353) | Nasutitermes corniger P1 segment gut microbial community from laboratory colony in Florida, USA - Nc150 P1 (SPAdes) (version 2) | ecosystem: Host-associated > Arthropoda: Insects > Digestive...
AAAATTTTCGCCTTATTAATTTAGAGACTCTAACTGTCCTGGCCTATTCCTTTAGAGACTCTAAGATTTTCGCCTTATTAATTTAGAGACTCTAACTGTCCTGGCATATTCCTTTAGATACTCTAAGCGTTTCGCCTTATTAATTTAGAGACTCCAACTGTACTGGCCTATTCCTTTAGTGACTCTAGGGTTTTCGCAATATTAATTTAGAGAATCTAACTGTCCTGGCCTATTTCTTTAGAGACTCTAATAGTTTGGCCTTATTAATTTAGAGACACTATTTGTCCTGGCCTATTCCTTTAGAGACTCTAAGAGATTCGCCTTACTAATTTAGAGACAATAACTCACCTGGCATATTGCTTTAGAGACACTAAGAGTTTCGCCTTATTAATTTAGAGACACTAACACTTCTGGCCTAATTTTTTGGACACTCTAAGAAATTCGCCTTATTAATTTAGAGACTCTAACTGTCCTGGACTATCCCTTTAGAGGCGCTAAGAGATTCGCCTTATTAATTTAGAGACTCTAACTCTCCTGGCCTAATACTTTTGAGACACTAAGTATTTCGCCTTATTAATTTAGAGAGTCTAAGAGACCTGGCCTAATTCTTTAGAGATTCTAATAGTTTCGCCTTTTTCATTTAGAGACTCTAACATTCCTGGCCTATTCCTTTAGAGACTGTAAGAGTTTCGCCTTATTAATTAAGAGACTTTAACTGTCCTGGCCTATATTTTATAGACTCTAAGAATTTCGCCTTATTAATTTAGAGACCCTAACTCTCCTGGCCTATTCCTTTAGAGACTCTAAGAGTTTCGCCTTAATAATTTAGAGACTCTTACTGTTCTGGCCTATTACTTTACAGACTCTAAGTGTTTCGCCTTATTAATTTTGAGCCCCTAACTGTCCTGCACTATTCCTTTAGAGACTGAGAATTTAGCCTTATAAAATTAGAGACTCTAACTGTCCTGGCTTATTCCTTTAAGGACTCTAAGTGTTTCGCCTTATTAAGTTAGAGACCCTAAATTTCCTAGCCTATTACTTTAAGGCCTCTAAGTGTTTCGCCTTATTAATTTCGAGACTCTAACACCCCTGGCCTATTCTTTTAGAGACTCTAGGAGTTTCGCCTTATTAATTTAGAGACACAAACTGTCCTGGTCTATTCCTTTAGAGACTCCATGTGTTTCGCCTTATTAATTTAGAGACTCTAACTTTCTTGGCCTATTCCTTTAGAGACTCTAAGAGTTTCTCCTTATTAATTTAGAGATTCTGACTGTCCTGGCCTATTTCCTTAGAGACTCTAAGTGTCTCGCCTTATTAATTTAGAAAATCTAACTCCCCTGGCCTATTCATTTAGAGACTCTAAGAATATCTCCTAATTAATTTAGAGACTCTAACCCTCCTGTCCTATTATTTGGCGACTATAAGTATTTCGCCTTATTTATTTAGATACTCTAAATATGCTGGTCTATCCCTTTGGAGACTCTAAGAGTTTCGCCTTATTAAATTAGAGTCCCTTACTGTCCTGGCCTATTCCTTTAGAGAATCTAAGTGTTTCGCCTTATTAATTTAGAGACTCCAATTGTCCTGGCCTATTCCTTTAGAGACTCTAGGGGTTTCGCTTTATTAATTTAGAGAATCTAACTGTCTTAGCCTATTTCTTTAGAGACTCTAATAGTTTGGTCTTATTAATTTAGAGTCACTAACACTCCTGGCCTATTCCTTTAGAGACTCTACGAGATTCGCCTTATTAATTTAGAGACTCTAACTCACCTGGCCTATTCCTTTAGAGACACTCAGAGTTTTGCCATATTAATTTATAGACACTAACACTTCTGGCCTATTTCTTTAGAGAGTCTAAGAATTTCGTCTTATTAATTTAGAGACTCTAACTGTCCTGGCCTATCCCTTTAGAGGCGCTAATATTTTCGCCTTATTAATTTAGAGACTCTAACTCTCCTGGCCTATTCATTTAGAGACACTAAGAATTTCGCCTTATTAATTTAGAGACTCTAAGAATCCTGGCCTATTCCTTTAGAGACTCTAAAAGTTTCGCCTTATTAATTTAGGTACGCTAAATGTCCTGGCCTATTCCTTTAGAGACACTAAAAGTTTCGCCTTATTAATTTTAGACTCTAACTGTCCTGGCCTATTCCTTTAGAGACTCTAAGTGTTTCGCCTTATTAATTTAGAGAACCTAACAGTCCTGTCCTTTTCCTTTAGAGACTCTAAGAGATTCGCCTTATTAATTTAGCGACTCTAACTGTCCTGGCCTATTTCTTTAGAGATTCTAAGTGTTTCGCCTTATTAATTTAGAGACTCTAAATTTCTGGCCTATCACTTTAGAGACTCTAAGAGTTTCGCCTTATTAGTTTCGAGACTCTAACTGTCCTGGCCTATTCCGTTAGACACTCTAAGAGATTCGACTTATTATTTTAGGTACTCTAACTTTCCTGGACTATTTCTTTAGAGACTCTAAGAATTCCGCGTTATTAATTTAGAGACTCTAACTTTCCTGGCCTATTCCTTTAGAGACTCTAAGAGTTTCGCCTTATTAATTTAGAGACTGTAACTGTCCTGGCCTATTCCTTTATAGACTCTAAGATATTCGCCTTATTAATTTAGAGTCTCTAAATGTCCTGGCCTATTACTTTAGGGACTCTAAGTTCTTCTCCTTATTAATTAAGGGACTGTAACTGTACTGGCCTATTCCTTTATAGATTCTAAGAATTTCGCCTTATTAATTTAGAGACTCGAACTGTCCTGGCCTATTCCTTTAGAGACCCTAAGTTTTTCGGCTTATTAATTTCGGGACACTAATTCTCTTGGCCTATATTTTAGAGACACTAAGGGATTCTCCTTATTAATTTAGAGACTCTAAATGTCCTGGGCTATTCCTTTAGAGATTCTAAGAGTTACTCCTTATTATTTTAGTGGCTCTAAATGGCCGGGCCTAAAACTTTAGAGACTCTAAGTGATTCGTCTTATTAATTTAGAGACTCTAACAGTTCTGGCTTATTCCTTTAAGGATTCTAAGTGTTTCGCCTTATAAATATAGAAACTCTAAATGTCTTGGCCAATTCCTTTAAGGCCTATAAGAGTTTCGCCATATTAATTTCGAAAATCTAACTCTCCTGGCCTATTCCTTTAGAGACTATACGCGTTTCGCCTTATTAATTTAGAGACTCTAACTGTCCTGGCCTATTCCTTTAGAGACTCCATGTGTTTCGCCTTATTAATCTAGGGACTCTAAATGTCCTGGCCTATTCCTTAAGAGACTCTAAGAGTTTCGCCTTATTATTGTAGAGAATCAAACTGTCCTGGCCTAGATCTTTAGAGACTCTAAGAGTCCCGCCTTATTAATTTAGAGACTCTAACTGTCCAGGTCTATTTATTTAGAGACGCTAAAAATTTCGCCTTATTAATTTTGTGACTCTAACACTCTTGGCCTATTCCTTTGAGACTCTAAGTATATCGCCTTATTAATTTAGAGACTCTAACTGTCCTGGCCTATTCCTTTAGAGAATCTAAGTGTTTCGCCTTATTAATTTATAGACACTAACTGTCCTTGCCTATTACTTTAGAGACTCTAATTGTTTCGCCTTATTAATTTAGAGACTCTTACTGTCCTGGCCTAATTCTTTAGAGACTCTAAGTGTTTCGCCTTATTAATTTAGAGACTCTAACGTTCCTGGCCTATTCCTTTAGAGACTCTAAGTGTTTCGCCTTATTAATTTAGAGAATCTAACTGTCCAGGCCTAATCCATTAGAGATTCTAAGAGTTTCGCCTTATTAATTTAGAGAATGTAACTGTCCTGGCCTATTCCTTTAGAGACTCTAAGTGTTTCGCCTTATTATTTTAGGGACTCTAACTCTCCTGGCCTAATCCTTTAGAGACTCTAAAATTTTCGCCTTATTAATTTAGAGACTCTAACTGTCCTGGCCTATTACTTTAGGGACTCTAAGTGTTTCGCCTTATTAATTTAGAGACTCTAACTGTCCTGGCCTATTCCCTTAGAGACACTACGATTTTCTCCTTATTAATTTAGAGACACTAACACTTCTGCCCTATTACTTTAGAGACTCAAAGTGTTTCGCCATATTAATTTTGAGACTCTAACTGTCCTGACCTATTCCTTTAAAGACTCTAAAATATTCGCCTTATTAATTTAGAAACTCTAAATCTCCTGGCCTATTCCTTTAGAAACACTAAGAATTTCGCCTTATTAATTTAGAGACTCTAACAGTCCTGGCCTATTCTTTAGAGACTCTAAGACTTTCGCCTTATTAATTTAGAGACCCTAACTGTCCTGCCCTATTCCATTAGAGACTCTAATATTTTCGACTTATTAATTTAGAGACTCTAACTGTCCTGGCCTATTCCTTTAGAGACTCTAAGAATTTCGCCTTATTAATTTAGAGTCTCTAACTGTCCTGAACTATTCCTTTAGAGACTCTAAGAGTTCCGCCTTATTAAATTAGAGACTCTAATTGTCCAGGCCTATTCCTTTAGGGATTCTAAGAGTTTCGCCTTATTAAATTAGAACCTCTAACTCTCCTGGTCTATTCCTTTAGAGACTCTAAAAGTTTCGCCTTATTAATTTAGAGACTCTAACTGTCCTGGCCTATTCCTTTAGAGACTCTAAGAATTTCGCCTTATTAATATAGAGACTCTAACTGTCCTGGCATATCCCTTTAGAGACTCTAAGTGTTTCGCCTTATTAATTTAGAGACTTTAACACTCCTGGCCTATTCTTTTGAGACTCTAAGTGTTTCGCCTTATGAAATTAGAGACCCTAACTCTCCTGACCTATTCTGATAGAGACTCTAAGATTTTGGCCTTATTCATTTAGAGACTCTAAATGTCCTGGCCAATTCCTTTAGGTTCTCTAAGACTTTCGCCTTATTAATTTAGAGACCCTAACTCTCCTGCACTAATATTTAGAGTCTGAGACATTGGCCTTATTAATTTTGAGACTCTAACAGTCCGGGCCTATTCCTTTAGAGACTCTAATATTTTCGCCTTTTTAATTTAGAGACTCTAACTGCCCTGGCCTATTCCTTTAGAGACTCTAAGTGTTTCACCTTATTAATTTTGAGACTCTAAGAGTCCTGGCCTATTCCTTTAGAGACTCTAAGTGTTTCGCCTTATTAATTTAGACACTGTAACTGTCCTGGCCTATTCCTTTAGAGACTCTAAGAGTTTCGCCTTATTAGTTTAGAGACACTAAGTGCCCTGGCCTATTCCTTTAGAGACTCTAAGTGTCCCGCCTTATTATTTTAGTGGCTCTAAATGTCCGGGCCTATAACTTTAGAGCCCCTAAGAGTTTCGTCTTATTAATTTAGAGACACTAACTGTCCTGGCCTAATCTTTAGAGACTCTAAGGGTTTCGCCTTATTAATTTAGAGACTCTAACTGTCCTGGCCAATTTCTTTAGAGACTGTAAAAGTTCGCCTTATTAATTTAGAGACCCTAACTTTCCTGCACTAATCCTTAAGAGACTGAGATTTTCGACTTATTAATTTAGAGACTCTAAATCTCCAGACCTATTCTTTACAGACTCTAAGAGTTACGCCTTATTAATTTCGAGACTCTAACTGTCTTGGCCTATTCCTTTAGAAACTTTAAGAGTTTCGCCTTATTACTTTAGGGACTCTTACTGTCCTGGCCTATTACTTTAGAGGCTGTAAGTGTTTCACCTTATTAACTTAGAGACTCCAACTGTCCTGCACTATTCCTTTAGAGACTGAGACTTTCGCCTTATAAATTTAGAGACTCTACCTGTCTTGGCCTATAACTTTAGAGACTCTAAGTGTTACGCCTTATTAATTTAGAGACTCTAACTGTCTTGGCCTATCGCCTTAGAGACTCTAAGAGTTTCGCCTTATTATTTTAGAGCCCCTAACTCTTCTGCACTATTCCTTTAGAGACTGAGAGTTTCGCCTTATTAATTTAGAGACTCTAATTGCCTGGCCTATTCTTTTAGAGACTCTAATATTTTCGCCTTATTAATTTAGAAACACTTACTGTCCTGGCCTATTCCTTTAGAGACACTAAGATTTTCGACTAATTAATTTAGAGACTCTAAATGTCCTGGCCTATTCCTTTAGAGACTCTAAAATTTCGTCTTTTTAATTTAGACTCTAATTCTGGTGGCCTATGCTTTTAGAGTCTTTAATATTATCGCCTTATTAAATTAGAGGCACTAACTGTCCTGGCCTAATCCTTTAGAGACTCTAAGAATATCGCCTTATTAATTTTGAGATTCTAACATTCCTGGCCTAACCTTTTAGAGACTCTAAGATTTTCGCCTTATTAATTTAGAGACTCTAAATCTCTTGACCTATTCCTTTTGAGAATCTAAGATTTTCGCCTTATTAATTTAGAGACTCTAAAACTCTTGACCTATTTCTTTAGAGACTGTAAGTGTTTCGCCTTATTAATTTAGAGACACTAACTGTCCTGGCCTATTCCTTTAGAGACTCTAAGATTTTCGCCTTATTAATTTAGAGACCCTAACTCTCTTGGCCTATTTCTTTAGAGACTCTTTGAGTTTCGTCTTATTAAATTAGAGACTGTAACTGTCCTGGCCTTTAACTTTAGAGACTCTAAGAATTTCGCATTATTAATTTAGAGACCCTAACTCTCCTGGCCTAATCCCTTAGAGACTTAAAGTTTTTCATCTTATTAATTTGGAGACTCTAACTGTCCTGGCCTATACCTTTAGAGAATCTAAGTGTTTCGCCTTATTAATTTAGAGACCCTAACTCTCCTGGCCTATTCCTTTAGAGACTCAAATATTTGGCCTTATTAATTTAGAGACTCTAACTGTCCTGGCCTATTCCTTTAGAATCAAAAATTTCGCCTTATTAATTTAGAGACACTAACTGTCCCGACCTATTCCTTTAGAGACTTAAGATTTTCGCCTTATTAATTTAGAGACACTACCTGTCCTGGCCTATACATTCAGAGACTCTAAATGTTTCGAATTATTAATTTAGAGACTCTAACTGACCTGGCCTATTCCTTTTGAGACTCTAAGAGTTTGGCCTTATTAATTTAAAGACACTAAATCTCCTGTTCTATTACTTTAGAGCCTCTAATTGTTTCGCCTTATTAATTTAGGGACTTTAACTGTGCTGGCCTATTCCTTTAGAGACTCTAATATTTTCGCCTTATTAATTTAGAGACACTAACTGTCCTGGCTTATTTCTTTGGAGAGTCTAAAATATCCGCCTTATTAATTTAGAGACTCTAACTGTCCTGGCCTATTCCTTTAGAGACTTTAAGATTTTCGCCTTATTAATTTTCACATACTAACGGTCCTGGCATATTCCTTTAGATACTCTAAGAGTTCCGCCTTATTAATTTAGAGACACTAACTGTCCTGGGATATTCCTTTAGTGAATCTAGGTCTTTCGCAATATTAATTTATAGAACCTAACTGTCCTGGCCTATTTCTTTAGAGACTCTAATATTTTGGCCTTATTAATTTAGAGACACTAATTGTCCTGGCCTATTCCTTTAGAGACTCTAAGGGATTCGCCTTATTAATTTAGAGACTCTAACTCTCCTGACCTATTGCTTTAGAGACACTAAGATTTTCGCCTTATTAATTTAGAGACACTAACACTTCTGGCCTATGATTTGGAGACTCTAAGAAGTTCGCCTTATTAATTTAGAGACTCTAACTGTCCTGGAATATCCCTTTAGAGGCGCAAAGGAATTCGTCTTATTAATTTAGAGACTCTAACTCTCCTGGCCTAATTCTTTAGAGACACTAAGTATTTCGCCTTATTAATTTAGAGACACTAACAGTCCTGGCCTATTCCTTTAGAGATTCTAAGAGTTTCGCCTTATTCATTTAGAGACACTAATATTCCTGGCCTATTCCTTTAGAGACTCTAAGATTTTCGCCTTATTAATTAAGAGATTCTAACTGTCCTGGCCTATTGTTTATAGACTCTAAGAATTTCGCCTTATTAATTTAGAGACCCTAACTGTCTTGGCCTATTTCTTTAGAGACTCTAAGTGTTTCGCCTTATTAATTTAGAGACTCTTACAGTTCTGGCCTATTACTTTAGGGACTCTAAGTGTTTCGCCTTATTAATTTTGAGACCCTAACTGTCCTGCACTATTCCTTTAGAGCCTGAGAATTTCGCCTTATTAAATTAGAGACCCTAAACGTCCTGGCCTATTCCTTTAAGGCCTCTAAGTGTTTCGCCTTATTAATGTCGAGACTCTTACTCTCTTGGCCTATTCTTTTAGAGACTCTAGTGTTTTCGCCTTATTAATTTAGAGACACAAACTGTCCTGGTCTATTCCTTTAGAGACTCCATGAGTTTCGCCTTATTAATTTAGAGACTCTAACTTTCCTGGCCTATTCCTTTAGAGACTCTAAGAGTTTCTCCTTATTAATTTAGAGACACTAACTGTCCTGGCGTATTTCCTTAGAGACTCTAAGTGTCTCGCCTTATTAATTTAGAAACTCTGACTCCCCTGGCCTATTCATTTTGAAAATCTAAGAATTTCTCCTTATTAATTTAGAGACTCTAACCCTCCTGTCCTAGGCTTTGGCGACTGTAACAATTACGCCTTATTTATTTAGAAACTCTAAATGTGCTGGCCTATTCCTTTAGACGCTCTAAGAGTTTCGCCTTATTAAATTAGAGTCCCTTACTGTCCTGGCCTATTCCTTTAGATACTCTAAGAGATTCGCCTTATTAATTTAGAGACTCCTACAGTCCTGGCCTATTCCTTTAGAGACTCTAGGGGTTTCGCCTTATTAATTTAGAGAATCTAACAGTCCTGGCCTATTTCTTTAGAGATTCTAATAGTTTGGGCTTATTAATTTAGAGATACTAACTGTCTTGGCCTATTCCTTTGGGGACTCTACGAGATTCGCCTTATTAATTTAGAGACTCTAACTCTCCTGGCTTATTCCTTTAGAGACCCTCAGAGTTTTGCCATATTAATTTATAGACACTAACACTTCTGGCCAATTTTTTTAGAGAGTCTAAGAATTTCGTCTTATTAATTTAGAGACCCTAACAGTCCTGGCCTATCCCTTTAGAGGCGCTAAGAGTTTCGACATATTAATTTAGAGACACTAACTCTCCTGGCCTATTCATTTAGAGACACTAAGAATTTCGCCTTATTAATTTAGAGAATCTAACAGTCTTGGCCTATTCCTTTAGAGACTCTAAAAGTTTCGCCTTATTAAATTAGGGACGCTAACTGTCCTGGCCTATTCCTTTAGAGACACTAAATGTTTCGCCTTATTAATTTAGAGACTCTAACTGTCCTGGCCTATTCCTTTAGAGACTCTAAGTGTTTCGCCTTATTAATTTAGAGAACATAACTGTCCTGGCCTTTTCCTTTAGAGACTCTAAGAGATTCGCCTTATTAATTTTAGCGACTCTAACTGTCCTGGCCTATTCCTTTAGACACTCTAAGAGTTTCGCTTTATTAATTTTGAGACCCTAACTGTCCTGGCCAATTCCTTTAGATACTCTAAGAGTTTCGCCTTATTATTTTAGGGACTCTAAGTGTCCTGGACTATTTCTTTAGAGACTCTAAGAGTTCCGCCTTATTAATTTAGAGACTCTAACTGTCCTGGCCTATTCTTTTAGAGACTCTAAGTGTTTCGCCTTATTAATTTAGAGACTGTAACTGTCTTGGCCTATTCATTTATAGACTCTAAGATTTTCGCCTTATTAATTTAGAGTCTCTAACTGTCCTGGCCTATTACTTTAGAGACTCTAAGTGCTTCTTCTTATTAATTATGGGACTGTAACTGTCCTGGCCTATTCCTTTATAGACTCTAAGAATTTCGCCTTATTAATTTAGAGACCCCTATCTGTCCTGGCCTATTCCTTTAGAGACTCTAAGAGTTTCGCCATATTAATTTAGAGGATCTAAAGGTTCTGGCCTAATACTTTAGAGACTCTAAGAGTTTCGCCTTATCAATTTAGAGACACTAAATGTCATGGCCTATTCCTTTCGAGACTCTAAGGGTTTCGCCTTATTAATTTTGAGACTCTAACCGTCCTGGCCTAATCCTTTAGAGATTCTAAGATTTTGGCATTATTAATTTAGAAACTCTAACATTCATGGCCTATTATTTTAGAAACTCTAAGAGTTTCGCCTTATAAATTTAGAGACTCTAAGTGCCCTCGCCTATTCCTTTAGAGACTCTACGTGTTTCGCCTTATTAATTTTGACCCGCTAACTGTCCTGCACTATTCCTTTAGAGACTGAGACTTTCGCCTTATTAATTTAGAGACTCTAACTGTCCTGGCATAATCTTTATGGCCTCTAAGTGTTTCGCTTTATTAATTTAGAGATTCCAACTGTCCTGGCCTATTCCTATAAGGCCTCTAAATGTTTCGCCTTATTAATTTCGAGACTCTAATCTTCTGGCCTATTCCTTTAGAGACTCTAGTAGTTTCACCTTATTAATTTAGAGACACCAACAGTCCTGGCCTATTCCTTTAGAGACTCCATGAGTTTCGCCTTATTAATTTAGAGACTCTAACTCTCAGGGCCTACTCCTTTAGAGATTCTAAGTGTTTCGCCTTATTAATTTAGAGACTCTAACTGTCCTGGCATATTTCTTTAGACACTCTAACATTCTCGCCTTATTAATTTAGAGACTCTAACTGTCCTGGTATATTCATTTAGAGACTCTAACTATTTCGCCTTATTAATATAGATACTCTAACACTCCTGGCGTATTACTTTGGAGACTGTAAGAATTTCGCGTTATTTATTTAGAGACTCTAACTGTGCTGGCCTAACACTTTAGAGACTCTAAAATATTCGCCTTATTAAATTAGAGGCTCTTACTGCCCTGGCCTAATCTTTAGAGACTCTAAGTCTTTCGCCTTATTAATTTAGAGACCCTAACAATCTTGGCCTCTAACTTTAGACACTCTAAGGGTCTCGACTTATTAATTTAGAGACACTAAATGTCCTGGCCTATTCCTTTACAGAAACTAAGATTTTCGCCTTATTAATTTAGAGACTCTAAATCTCCTGGCCTATTACTTTAGAGACACTAAGATTTTCGCCTTATTAATTTAGAGACACTAAAGCTTCTGGCCTATTCATTTAGATACTCTAAGAGTTTCGCCTTATTAATTTAGAGAAAATAAATCTCCTGGCCTATAACCTTAAAGACGCTAAGAGTTTCGCCTTATTAATTTAGAGACTCTAACTCTCCTGGACTATTCCTTTAGAGACACTAAGTATTTCGCCTTATTAAATTAGAGACTCTAAAAGTCCTGGCCTATTCCTTTAGAGACTCTAAGAATTTCGCCTTATTAATTTAGAGACTGTAACTTTCCTGGCCCATTCCTTTAGAGACACTAAGTGTTTCGCCTTATTAATTTAGAGACACTAACGGTCTTGGACTAATCCTTTAGATACTCTAAGTGTTTCGCCTTATTAATTAAGAGACTCTAATTGTCCTGGACTCTTCCTTTATAGACTCTAAGAATTTCGCCTTATTAATTTAGAGACTCCAACTGTCTTGGAGACAGACTTTAGAGACTCTAAGTATTTCGCCTTATTTATTTAGATGCTCTAAATTTTCTGGCCTACTCCTTTAGAGACTCTATGCGTTTCGCCTTATCAATTTAGAGACACTTACTGTCCTGGCCTATTCCTTTCGAGACTCTAAGAGTTTCGCCTTATTAATTTTGAGACCTTAACCGTCCTGGCCTTATCATTTAGAGACTCTAAGAGTTTCGCCTTATTAATTTAGAAACTCTAACTTTACTGGCCTATTCCTTTAGAGACACTAAGTGTTTGCCTTATTAATTTAGAGACCCTAACTGTCCTGGCCATTCCTTTAGAGACGCTAAGAGTTTCGCCTTAATAATTTAGAGGCTCTAACTGTCCTTGCATATTCCTTTAAAGACTCTATGAGTTTCGCCTTATTAACTTAGAGAACCTAACTGTCCTTGCCTATGCCTTTAGAGACTCTAAGTGTTTATCTTTATTAATTTAGAGACTCTAACAGTCCTGGCCTATTTCTTTTCAGACTCTAAGTGTTTCGCCTTATTAAATTAGAGACTCTAACTCTCCTAGCCTATTGCTTTAGATATCACAAGTGTTTCGCCTTACAAATTTAGAGACTCTACTTCCCCTGGCCTATAACTTTAGAGACTCTGGCTTTTCGGCTTTTTAATTTAGAGACTCTAAAGCTCCTGGCCTATTACTTTAGAGAATATAATATTTTCGCGCAATTAATATAGAGACTGTAACTGTCCCGGCTTTTTCCTTTAGAGACCCTAAGACTTTCGCCTTATTAATTTAGTTTCTTTAACAGTCCTGGCCTATTCCTTTAGAGAATCTAAGAGTTTCGCCTTATTAATTTAAAGACACTAACTGTCCTGTCCTACTCCTTTAGAGACTCTAAAAGATTAGCCTTAATAATTTTGAGCCCTAACTGTCCTGCACTATTCCTTTAGAGACTGAGACTTTCGCCTTATTAATTTAGAGACTCTAACTGTCCTGGCATATTACTTTAGAGTCTCTAAGTGTTTCGCCTTATTAATTTAGAGACTAACTGTCCTAGGCTATTACTTTAGAGACTATGATTCGCCTTATTAATTTAGAGACTCTAACTGTCCTGTCCTATCCCTTTAGAGACTCTAACAGTCCTGGCATTTTTCTTTAGAGACTCTAAGCATTTCGCCTTTTTTAAATTAGAGACTCTAATTGTCCTGGCCTATAACTTAAGAGACTCTAAGTTTTTCGCCTTATTAATTTAGAGAAACTAACTGTCCTGGCCTATTCCTTTAGAGACTCTAAATGATTGGCCTTATTAATTTAGAGACCCTAACTTTCCCGGCATATTCCTTTAGAGACACTAAGTGTTTCGCCTTATTAATTTAGAGACACTAACTCTCCTGGCCTATTCTTCTAGAGACTCTAAGAGTTTCGCCTTATTAATTTAGAGACTCTAACTGTCCTGGCCTATTCTTTAGAGACTCTAAGATTTTCGACTTATTAATTTAGAGAACCTAACTGTCCTGGCCTATTCCTTTAGAGACTCTAGGAGTTTCGCCTTATTAATTTAGAGACTCTATTTGTCCTGGCCTATTTCTTTAAGGCTTCTAATTGTTTCGCCTTATTAATTTAGAGACCCTAATTCTCCTGGCCTTTTCCTTTAGAGACTCTAAGTGTTTCGCTTTATTAATTTACCGATTCCAAATGTCCTGGCCTATTCCTTTAGAGACTCTAAGATTTTCGCCTCATTATTTTAGAGAAACTATCTGTCCTGGCCTATTCATTTTGAGACTCTAAGAGTTTCGCCTTATTAATTTAGAGACACTAACTTTCTCTTTCCTATGTCTTTAGAGACTCTAAGAGTTTTGCCTTATTAATTTAGAGACCCTAAATGTCCTCGCCTATACTTTTAGAGACACTAAGAGCTTCGCCTTATTAATTTGGAGACTCTAACTCTCCTGACCTATCCCTTTAAAGACCCTAAGTGTTTCGCCTTATTAATTTAGAGACACTAACTGCCTTGGCCTATTCCTTTAGAGACACTAAGAGTTTCTCCTTATTAATTTAGAGACTCTAACAGTCCTGGCCAATACCTTTAGAGACTCTAAGATTCTCGCGTTATTAATTTAGAGGCTCTAACTGTCCTGGCCTATTCCTTTAGAGACTCTAAGATTTTCGCCTTATTAATTTAAAGACTCTAACTGTCTTGGCCAATTCTTTAGAGACTCTAAGAGCTTCGCTTTATTAATTTAGAGACTTTAACTGTCCTGGTCTATCCCCTTAGAGAATCTAAGTATTTCGTCTTATTAATTTAGAGATACTAACTGTCCTGTCCTATTACTTTAGAGACTCTAAGCGTTTGGCCTTATTATTTAGAGACTCTAACTGTCCTGGCCTATTCTTTAGAGAATCTAAGAGCTTCGCCTTATAAATTTAGAGACACTAACTGTCCTGGCCTATACCTTTAGAGACTCTAAGTGTTTCGCCTTATTAATTTAAAGACTCTAACTGTCCTGGCCTATTCTTTTGAGACTCTAAGAGCTTCGCCTTATTAATTTAGATACTTTAACTGTCCTGGTCTATTCCCCTAGAGAATCTAATAATGTCGCCTAATTAATTTAGAGTCTCTAACTCTTCTGGCCTATTCCTTTAGAGACTCTAAAATTTTCGCCATATTAATTTAGAGACCCTAACTTTCCTGGCCTATTCCTTTAGTGACTCTCAGATTTTCGCCTTATTAATTTAGAGATTCTACTGTCCTGGCCTAATCGTTTAGAGATTCTAAGTGATTCGCATTATTAATTTAGAGACTCTAACAATCCTGTCCTATTCGTTTAGAGACACTAATAATTTCGCCTTATTAATTTAGAGACTCTAACAGTCCTGGCCTAATCCTTTAGAGATTCTACGAGATTGGCCTCATTAATTTAGGGACACAAACTGTCCTTGCCTATTCCTTTAGAGGCACTAATTGTTTCGCCTTATTAATTTAGAGAATCCAACTGTCCCGGCCTATTCTTTAGAGACTCTAACTGTTTCGCCTTATAAATTTAGAGACTCTAACCCTCCTGGCCTATTCCTTTAGAGACTCTAAGATTTTCGCCTTATTAATTTAGAGACACTAAATGTCCTGGCCTATTCCTTTAGAGACTCTAAAAGTTTCGCCTTATTAATTTAGAGGTACTAAATTTTCTGGCCTATCACTTTAGAGACTCTAAGAGTTTCGCCTTATTAATTTTGAGACTCTAACTGTCCTGGCCTATTCCTTTAGATACTCTAAGAGTTTCGACTTATTATTTTAGGGACTCTAACTGTTCTGGCCTAATACTTTAGAGACTCTAAGTGTTTCGCCTTATTAATTTAGAGCCTCTAAATGTCCTGGCCTATTCCTTTAGAGAATCTAAGTGTTTCGCTTTATTAAATTAGAGACCCTAACTCTCCTGGCCTATTTTTTTAGAGACTCTAATATTTTTGCCTTATTCATTTACATAATCTAACTCTCTTCCCCAGTTCTTTAGAGGCTCTAAGTGTTTCGCCTTATTAATTTAGAGCCCCCAACTGTACTGCCCTATTCCTTTAGAGACCGAGACTATCGCCTTATTAATTTAGAGACTCTAAATGTACTGGCCTATTCCTTTAGAGACACTAAGTGTTTCGCCTTATTAATTTAGAGACTCTAACTGTCCTGGCGTTTTCCTTTAGAAACTCTAAGTGTTTCGGCTTATTAATTTTGAGACTCTAACTGTCCTAACCTATTTCTTTAGAGACTCTAAGTGTTTCGCCTTATTTAATTTAGAGACTCTAACTCTCCTGGCCTATTCCTTTAGAGACGCTAAGTGTTTCGCTTTATTAATTTAGAGACTGTAAATGTCCTGGAATATACCTTTAGAGACTCTAAGAGTTTCGCCTTATTAATTTAGAGACCCTAATTGTCCTGGACTATTACTTTAGATACTCTAAGTTTTTCGCCTTATTAAGTTTCAGACTCTACCTCTCCTAGCCTATTTCTTAGAGATCACAAGTGTTTCGCCTTACAAATTTAGAGACTCTAACTCTCCTGGCCTATAAATCTAGAGACTCTGGTTTTGCGACTTTTTAATTTAGAGACTCTAACACTCCTGGCCTATTCCTTTAGAGACTATAATACTTTCGCGCTATTAATGTAGAGAATGTAACTGTCTTGGCTTGTTCCTTTCTAGACCTTAAGTCTTTCGCCTTATTAATTACCTTACAGTTTTGTCCTATACTTTTAGGGACACTAAGAGTTTCGCCTTATTTATTTAAAGACTCTAACTGTCCTGTACTACGCCTTTAAAGACTCTAAGAAATTCGCCTTATTAATTTTGAGCCCTAACTGTCCTGAACTATTCCTATAGAGACTGAGACTGTCGACTTATTAATTTAGAGACACAAACTGTCCTGGCCTATTACTTTAGAGACTCTAAGTGTTTCGCCTTATTAATTTGAGACACTAACTGTCCAGGGCTATTACTTTAGAGACTCTAAGTATTGCGCCTTATTAATTTAGAGACTCAAACTGCCCTGGCCTATCCCTTTAGAGACTCTAAGAGTTCCGCCTTATTAATTTAGACGCTCTAACTCTCCTGGCCTATTCCTTTAGTGAATCTAAGGTTTTCGCATTATTAATTTAGAGACTCTAACTGCCCTGGCCTATTCCTTTAGAGGCTCTAAGTGTTTCGCCTTATTAATTTAGAGACATTTAATATACTGTCCTATTCCTTTAGAGAACCTAAGAGTTTCGCCTTATTAATTTAGAGGCTCTAAATTTCCTGGCCTATATCTTTAGAGAATCTAGGAGTTTCGCATTATTAGTTTAGAGAATCTAACTCTACTGGCCTATTTCTTTAGAGACCCTAAGGTTTTCGCCTTATTAGTTTAGAGACTCTAACTGTCCTGGCCTATACTTTAGAGACTCTAAGAGTTGCGACCTATTAATTTAGAGGACTAACTGCCCTGGCCTATACCTTTAGAGATGCTTGGAGTTTCGCCTTTTTAATTTAGGGACACTAACTGACCTGGCCTATTCTTTTAAGGCCTCTAAGAGATTCGCCTTATTAATTTAGAGACTCTAGCTCTCCTGGCCTATTCTTTAGAGACTCTAAGGTTTTCGCCTTATTAATTTAGTGACTGTAACAGTCTTGGCCTATTCCTTTAGAGACTCTAAGATTTTCGCCTTATTAATTTAGAGACACCAACTATCCTGGCTTATTCCTTTAGAGACACTAAGAGTTTCGCCTTATTAATTTAGAGACTCTAGCTGCCTGGCATATAAATTTAGAGATTCTATAAGATTTTTGCCTTATTAATTTAGAGACTCTAAATCTCCTGGCCTATTTCTTAGAGAATCTATGTGTTTCGCCTTACTAATTTAGAGAATCTAACTGTCCTGGCCTATTTTTTAGAGACTCTAAGAGCTTCGCCTTATTAATTTAGAGACTCTAATTGCCCTGACCTATTCATTTAGAGACTCTAAGAATTTCGCCTTATTAATTTAGAGACTCTAACTGCCTTGGCCTATAAATTTAGAGACTCCAAGAGATTCGCCTTATTAATTTAGAGACTCTAACTCTCCTGGCCTATTTCTTTAGAGAATCTAAGTGTTTCGTCTTACTAATTTAGAGAATCTACCTCCTGGCCTATTTTTTAGAGACCCTAAAAGCTTCGCCTTATTAATTTAGGGTCTCTAATTGTCCTGGCTTTTACATTTAGAGACTCTAAGAATTTCGCCTTATTAATTTAGAAACTCTAACTGTCCTGGCCTATAAATTTAGAGACTCTAAGAGTTTCGCCTTATTAATTTAGAGAATCTAACTCTCCTGGCCTATTTCTTTAGAGAATCTAAGTGTTTCGCCTTACTACTTTTGAGAATCTAATTGTCCTGGCCTATTTTTTAGAGACATTAAGAGCTTCGCCTTATTAATTTAGAGTCTCTAATTGTCCTGGCCTATTCATTTAGAGACTCTAAGAATTTCGCCTTATTAGTTCAGAGACTCTAACTGTCCTGGCCTATTCATTTTGAGACACTAGGATTTTCGCCTTATTAAATTTGAGACTCTAACTGTCAAGGCCTAATACTTTACATACTCTAAGTGTTTCGCCTTATTAATTTAGAGACTCTAAATCCCCTGGCCTAATACTTTAGAGACTCTAAGATTATCGCATTATTAATTTAGAGACTCTAACTGTCCTGGCCTATTCCTTTGGAGACTCTAAGATATTCGCCTTATTAATTTAGAGACTCTAACTCTTCTGGCCTATTCCTTTACAGAGTCTAAGGTTTTCGCCTTATCAATTTAGAGACACTAACTGTCCTGGCCTATTCCTTTCGAGACTCTAAGTGTTTCGCCTTATTAATTTTGAGACTCCAACCGTCCTGGCCTAAAACTGTAGAGACTATAAGAGTTTCGCCTTATTACTTTAGAGACACTAACATTCCTGGCCTATTCTTTAGAGACTCTAAGAGTTTCGCCTTATTAATTTAAAGAATCTAACTGTCCTGGCCTATCACTTTAGAGACTCTAAGTGTTTCGCCTAATTAATTTTGAGTCCCTAACTGTCCTGCACTATTCCTTTTGAGACTGAGACTTTCGGTTTATTAATTTAGAGACTCTAACTGTCCCGGCCCATTCCTTTAAGGCCTCTAAGTGTTTCCCCTTATTAATTTAGAGACCCTAACCCTCCTGGGCTATTCCTTTAGAGACTCTAGGAGTTTCGCCTTATTAATTTAGAGACACTAACTGTCCTGGCATATTCCTTTAGAGACTCTAAGTTATTCGCCTTATTAAATTTGTGACGCTAAATAACCTGGCCTATTCTTTAGAGACTCAAAGATTTTCGCCTTATAATTTAGAGACTCTAAATGTCCTGGCCTATTCCTTTAAGGCCTCTAAGATTTTCGCCTTATTAATTTCGAGACTCTTGCACTCTTGGCCTATTCCTTTAGAAACTCTAGGAGTTTCGCCTTATTAATTTAGGGACTCTAACATTCCTGGCCTTTTCCTTTAGAGACTGCATGAGATTCGCCATATTAATTTAGAGACTCTAACTGTCCTGGCCTATTACTTTAGAGACGTTAAGAATTTCGCCTTATTAATTTAGAGACTCTAACTGTCCTGTCCTATTTCTTTAGAGACTCTAAGTTTCTCGCATTATTAATTTAAAGACTCTAACAGTCCTGGCCTATTCATTTAGAGACTCTAAGAATTTCGCCTTATTAATTTAGAGACTGTAACCCTACTGGCCTATTCCTTTGGAGACTGTAAGTTTTTCGCCTTATTTATTTAGAGAATCTAACTGTCCTGGCCTAACTCTTTAGAGACTCTAAGAGTTTCGCCTTATTAGTTTAGAGACTCTAACTCTCCTGGCCTATTCCTTTAGAGACTCTAAGATTTTCGCCTTCTTAATTAAGAGACTCTAACTCTCCTGGCCTATTCCTTTATAGACTCTAAGAATTTCGCCTTATTAATTTAGAGACCCTATCCCTCATGGCCTATTCCTTTAGAGACTTTAGAGAGTTGCGCCTTATTAATTTAGAGACCCTAACACTTCCGGCCTATTTCTTTAGAGACTCTAAGAGTTTCGCCTTATCAATTTAGAGACACTAACTCTCCTGGCCTATTGCTTTCGATACTCTAAGTGTTTCGCCTTATTATTGTGAGATTCTAGCCGTCCTGTCCAAATCCAGTAGAGACTCTAAGAATTTCGCCTTATTAAATTAGAGACTCTAACTTTCCTGGCCTATTCCTTTAGAAACTGTAAGAGTTTCGCCTTATTAATTTAGAGACTCTAACTCTCCTGTCCCATAACTTTAGAAACTCTAAATTTTTGCCTTATTAATTATGAGCCCCTAACTGTCCAGCACTATTCCTTTAAAAACTGAGACTTTCGCCTTATTAATTTAGAGACTCTAACATTCCTGGCCTATTCCTTTAGGGCCTCTAAGTGTTTCGCCTTATTAATTTAGATACTCTAACTGTCCTGGCCTATTCCTTTAAGGCCTCTAAGAATTTCGCCTTATTAATTTCGAGACTCTAACACTCGTGGCCTTTCCCTTTAGAAACTCTAGGAATTTCGCTTTATTAATTTAGGGACTCTAACTTACCTGGCCTTTTCCTTTAGAGACTCCATGAGATTCGCCATATTAATTTAGAGACTCTAACTGTCCTGGCCTATTACTTTAGAGACGCTAAGATTTTCGCCTTATTAATTTAGAGGCTCTAACTGTCCTGTCCTATTTCTTTAGAGACTCTAAGAGTCTCGCCTTATTAATTTAAAGACTCTAACAGTCCTGGCATATTCATTTAGAGACTCTAAGATTTTCGCCTTCTTAATTTAGAGACTCTAACCCTCCTGGCCTATTCCTTTGGAGACTCTAATTATTTCGCCTTATTTATTTAGAGAAATTAACTGTCCAGGCCTAACTCTTTAGAGACTCGAAGAGTTTCGCCTTATTAATTTAGAAACTCTAACTGTCTTTTCCTATTCCTTTAGAGACTCTAAGTGTTTCGCCTTATTAATTTAGAGACTCTAACTTTCCTGGCCTATTCCTTTAGAGACTCTAAGAGTTTCGCCTTATTAATTTAGAGACTCTAAATGTCCTGGCCTATTCTTTTTTTTTTTAAAGTATGATTTCTTGCCTGCTCCATTACTTCTTTACAATCGTAATACAACAAGCATATAACTTGATTAGCATAGATGTTACTCTTAGTATTGCTATTGATTTCCCTCAGCATTTAACTCCTCAAAAGATATGGAATTAATAAATTTTGAAAACACTTTGTAGTGTCTTTTTATTAGGTTTCTTTTGCTGGTCGGCCAGTGACCCGTCTTGTTTACCGCCACCTTCAGTCTGTCCCTCTCTTCCTTCAATCTGTCGCAGTCATAAATTATGTGATCTGTTGTCTGGTCTCCCTTCCTACATGGGCACGTTTGTTCACCGCTGATTTGGAATCTGTGTAGGTAAGCTTTGATGTTCCCGTGTCCCGTTAGTATGGTAGTTAGATTCCCCGTGAGTTTTAGCTTCATCTTTAGTCGTC
>Ga0268261_10000812_pt1 | contig 20547 bp, 19 predicted proteins | sample TergutNc150P1_FD_190353 | JGI IMG/M metagenome (GOLD analysis project Ga0268261, IMG submission 190353) | Nasutitermes corniger P1 segment gut microbial community from laboratory colony in Florida, USA - Nc150 P1 (SPAdes) (version 2) | ecosystem: Host-associated > Arthropoda: Insects >...
GCTTGGCTTGGCTTGGCTTGGCTTGGCTTGGCTTGGCTTGGCGGTTGGGTTATTGTGTACTGGGCAGTTGTCTCGTCCCTTTTTGAGAATGTGTAACAGAGGTTTCCAGGATTTGCTCAGTGTCAGGCCGTCATCTCTATTTATGTTGAATGGATGCATCTCTATTTCAATGGCCTCCCTGATGAGACGATCCATGTATCTGGTCTTGGCGGAAAGAAGTTTAGTGTCTTGTAGTCTGATCTTTATTGAAACTATGTTCTGCCACTGCGGATGTGTCTGGTTGTGCTAGTCTTATGTGTCTTTCGTGTTCTTTAATTTGTTGATGGATGGACCGACCACTTTGTCCCCTGTGAATGTGGTAAGGTCTACATTGGACAAAGTGGTCGGTCCATCCATCAACGCATTAAAGAACACGAAAGACACATAAGACTAGCACAACCAGATAAATCCGCAGTGGCAGAACATAGTTTCAATGAAGATCGCACCATCATACTACAAGACACTAAACTTCTTTCCGCCAAGACCAGATACAAGGATCATCTCATCAGGGAGGCCATTGAAATAGAGATGCATCCATTCAACATGAATAGAGAAGACGACCTGACACTGAGCAAATCCTGGAAACCTGTTACATATTCTCAAAAAGAGACGAGCAACTGCCCAGTACACAATAACCCGACCGTGACCGGACATACTTTTCTTATACCTCCCCCCTCCACACCTGCTCACTCACTCTGAACCGCCCACTACCTGCTGTCCCCCTTCCCATTGGTCCCACCACCTCGAGTAAACCTCGTCCCCGGTATAAATATCGGGTCCTTTTCCAGTCTACCATACTTCACACCTCACAACCAGCCTTTGAGGATGGAACAGATAAAGTGTTCCGAAACGTCGGCATTCAATAATCAGACGTCGGGGAAATACCCAAAAGATTACACAAATACTCAAAACACGGCGAAAGTTTGAAATCAATAAATTCTTATTTATTTACGTGTAATACATTTATTAAAATCTTCTACATGTTTCGAGCATTACCCTGCTCATCTTCAGGAGGTCTGCGTCGTAATTGTATATATGTAGCCTCTGGTATCGTCACTCTCTGCAGGTGACTGTCCTGTGCACTGGTTAAGAAAGAACTGCTGTTTCTTAACCGGTGCACAAGGCAGTCACCTGCAGAGAGTGACGATACCAGAGGCTCCATATATAAAATTACGGCGTTTACCTCCTGAAGATAAGCAGGGTAATACTCGAAACATGAAGAGGATTTTAATAAATGTATTATATGTAAATAAATAAGAATTTTGTGCTTCAAGTTGGAGATCAACCAAGGTTAGACAGTGGACTGGCCTATCAAGGGATACATTGGGACTGCAGCACTAGGTAATATTGTATTGAATTGATAATGTGGGGTTAAGACAAATAGTTCAGTGTCATTTTGTCGCAGCGTATCCTCAATAAAACAGGACCAGGTTCAAAAATGAGCATGTGATATAAAATTAGTTGCCAGAATTTTCGTAAACTAAGCAAATGAGTGATTTTCAATCACCCTTAAATAAAATATTTCACAGATGCGAGATGTCACACTTTATGATCACCCAATTATTCCACGTCTTGGCGAAATCATATTAACTTATTATTCCTTATAACCATGTCTGTGTTAATTTCAGTAACCTCCATTTATCCAGAGCTTTCACAACCAATCTACAAATAAAGCAATAACCAAACTTGGTAGTTTTCTAAGCCTTCATCTGGTGTACGCGCTGCCTCTAAAGTGTTGTTCTTAAAAGACACGAAACGGCTGACAGTATCCTAGAAAAGGAAATACATCGACTTATAATATATTATTGTTTACTTTCTTACTACTATTACGTAACGGAGCAAGGTCCAGTCTTTGTTCTTTCATTACTGAGTTTGGTTTTGCTTAAAATATCCCACGGTGACATAATTTCTACTGGTAGAAAATAGCAAGTTGCAAGTTCTAAGGCATGTCAATACCTGGTGGAATTTATTTTTACGTATATTGTAAAGTATTTAATGCGTTTTGAGCATAATAGATGCACCTTCCTGAACGAGACCTATTTATTGTTCGCAATATAGGAAGCCACGCGTCCATTTAAAACTTAAGTTTCCATACGACACGCGCACTTCAGTATTTTAAAACGGAATTCAGGCCCACATGTCTTTTGCATGCTGTGACATTGCCACTGTGACACTACACACTAGGCAATTCTAACTTTATGCTAACTGAATTAAATTGTTATGAAAGGGATAAGAAAACAAAATAAATTATTTTGTGATTAATAAAAGCTGAAAAGGGAAAAGATTAAACTTCTGTCGGTATTTTGCATTTGAATACATTTTCATTAATTCGATTGGAATTCAAGCTGGTATTAAAACCCCTTCTCATACAGCAAATATATTTTTTTTTGTATTCACACAAAACAAAATTTCTTAAATAAAAATGTAGCAGCATTCAGCTTAACATAAAATCTCTGCATGTTTTACCTTGTCATACAAAGGAAAATAACGGCGCGTTTTAAAAATATATGAATTGGGTTATTTAGTACAAATGAGAGGTGAACTTAAAAATATTCCTGTGTGATTTCCGGTTGTCACAGCAGAGCTGCTTAAACTTCGTGTCTTCTAGAATATTAGACCATGTCCAGTGGTAGGTAGTTACGAAGTTCCGAAAGAACGTAATGCCTTCACCTGGGTCAAGCAGTGTTATATATAATATAATATGTTATTCGGCAGCGCTGTGCACAACAATCTTTTTAACTCTCCTTTTTGATTAATAAGACTTTTATTACAGTTATGTTTTGTGCCTTTATCAAAAGCTTTTGTCATAAATTATTATAGAAGATAACTTTTTCGTAATTTTTGGCAAGGCTGTTAGAATCTAACATTTGGAAAAACAGATTCATTTTTATGAAACCTTAGTCTTCCAGAAACCTAGAAATAAAATATCCTAATATTCTGTGGAAAAATACACGACAGCGACTATGCAAACTATATTTATTGATTTGCCCTTACGTCTTCCTCCTGAACAAACAGCAAACCCAGCATAATGCAGCAGCGTATTATTCGACAGAGATAAAATATTTGATCAGACAAGCTGATTTTTCATACTGAAAATATGCCTTTTCGCGCAGCACTTTTGAGAAAGCGATTTTTGGCCCCAAAAACTTCATTCAATATTAAATTATTAACCACACTATCGTTTCATTTTGCACGATTTCTTAGAGTTCCAGAAACTAAAACTTCCTGACACCATCGTTTCGAATTACTTAGGACCTTCCGACTAATGTGACGACAGTACTAAAAGGATTTGTGGAAAGTTACTTCAAACAATTTTTCAGGCATGGCGGAACACTGGAATTCGTTTACAGTGTCTGAAGATTACACCCGCTAAACGTCAGCGATAATATACTTAATTTTACAGAATCAGTTTGAAGGTTAGTGACATCAGACAAATTTAGTAGTCGGGATCTCTGCAAGTGGACTCTGTAGGCGGAAATTGGTCTATCAGTTCTAAAATTATTAATTTCCAAATCTGTTAATTCATGCTAGAAGGAAAACAGCCATCGTAAATTCTTCTAATATGTTATTGTTGCACTAAACCCCAGCAAGATAGGTACATACCGCAATGTTGAAGTAATTATAACAATAATTCTAAGAGCATACATGACGCAAGTTTACTGCTGTGTAATAGCTGCGCGTGCACGAAAAGAAACTAATCCCTCCTACGAACTGACGTCACCAAGTAGAGTATCTGTACTTGCTCTGATAGCAGCCTGGCTAATATGTATGCCTAGTTTACACTGGGAGAGTAACTCGGCTCAGTGAACTGGGCCCAGTGACTGGGGCCAGTACTCGACTCTACGAATTTTTCTTTGTTGCTGTCCACACACGCTGTAAGTATTAGTCAGTAGAATGAGTTCGTTGCGAACGAAGTGGCGGCGCCAGCGTTTGGCTCTGAAAAGTATTTCACAAGAGTTTATAATGTTTTGTTGCACGAAGTTAGCGATATGATCGAGGAGGAACAAAGCAGGAAGAAACGGCTGTGGGTACGTGACTGGATAGGCAGAAGAGACAGCCGAGGAGCATCTACACATCTTCTTAAGGAACCTGCAGCCGAGGATGTTAACGAGTACAAAATGTGTTTACAAATGATCCCCGAAAAATTTGATACCCTTTTGGGCATGGTTGCTCATAAATAAAGAGACAAAATACTCAAATGAGGGATGCAATATCACCACGACTGATGTTGGAAGTGAACTTCCATTTTATGTAATTGGAAACAGCTACCGCACTCTGCAATATTTTTTCAGAGTTTCAAAGTCGTCTATTTCTAAATTTATACCAGAAGCAAGCGATGAAATATATGACAGTCTCAGGGAATTCATAAAAGTAAGTAAATAGTACATAAATAAGTAAGTAAATTAAACTTCTATTAATAACATTGTATTTTAATAATTGTACATCATTACTCATTTTCCATGTCTCTGGTAGCACGTCCGCAAATGTACCCACTTCTTCTTTTCTTTCTTGTTCGGTTGTGTATTGAATATCAACGGTTGAATAGGATGGTGATGATGAATCAGTGTGAATGATGGCGATGAGTAACTTGGTGGTATGTTGTTGTTTGGATGGATGACGTGTAGCTGCATGAGGAAGGCGCTGCTATCAGCCTCAGCCTGTATCTTGTCAAAATATTTTGAATTTCATTTTGAGCCATGATGGCTTCCCTTTGTGGTAATTTGTCTAATGCTAAAGCAACGTAAAAACCAAATGCTTCATTTTCCTGCATACGAGGGTCAGGCTGGCTTAAAACTTGATTTACAGTGCGTAGTTCCTTCACCGCTTCTGATAAGTCATAAAGACGACGTTTGGTCCCCTTTTGTTTCCCAGCACTGGACCAGGTTCCGGGATTGCCTTGACCAGAATGACTAATTGGTGTGTGTTATTTTTGCAGAGGTGTTTTTCGATGCGGTGGTTGTTGCCCCTCTGGCATCTTTTCAGGTTCATCTACAGTGCCTTCTTCCTCCCCTGCTTGCTCATTTTCTAACTCTGTATGAACTGGCGTATCCTGTAAAGCAAAAATAAACTTCAATGTGAAACCAGTATATATGAATCGTATTGTAAAGATTTTTTTGTTTGTGTCAGTTGCCATGCAGCCATGAAGAATGGGAAATAATCAGCAACGGTTTTCATAATAGGTGAAATTTTCTACTGTGTTGTGGAGCCTTGGATGGAAAGCGTGTGCTTATTAAGGCTCCAGATGAAGGAAGTGAATATTACAACTACAAAGGCTTCAATAGTATTGTCCTGATGGCAGTTCCAGATTACAAGTTCTGTTTTTCGTACCTTGAAGTTGGGAAAAAGGTTCCGAATCGGTTGGGTTTTCCAAAACTGCTCACTTTTGGAACTTTTGGAGAATGGATTGCTTCCCACTAGAAGCTTTCTAGTTGGAGACGATGCATTCCCACTTAATCCCTACTTGATGAAGGCATATAAAAACCATAACAGACCTCTCATGCAAGAAGAGAGCATTTTTCACTATCGATTAAGCCGAGCCAGTAGGATAATTGAAAAAGTTTTTGGTATTCTGGTAAGCAGGTTTCGATTTTTAGACCGAAAACTGGCTGTCAAGTTGGGGACAGTCAACAAACTTGCCAGCGCTGCCTGTGCTCTTCACAATTGGTTGGTTATTACTTCAAAGGCAACCTATTTTTCTGGAGGCGCCATTGATTAAGAAAATAATGAAACTGGTGAAATAATACCTGGGCGATGTAGGTCAGAAATCAGAGTACCGCGAGATCTGGAGAAATACGGAGGGCATCGAACAACAAAACCGGCAAAAAAATGCGGGACCGATTTAAAGCGTACTTCAACAATGAGGACGCGGTTTCCTGGCAATATAATGCCACTTTTGAAACCTCACGTGACTAGAACCAAAATATATGACCCATAATATTCCAGAAGTTCTCCCGGAACTGTATAATATTTCATGAAAAAAAGCATTTGATAATTATATTCTAATTACTTTTGTAGCCTCAGTATATTAAGTGTATTATTTAAAATTATAAAATTTACTCACCAAATTGCCCCGTGTTTGACTTCGGCCCTTTGAACCTTTCATAATCTTATCCATGACGTAAAAAACTTTCACAGTCGGCTTGTATACATCGTCGGGGGAAATGCCTGATGCTCTGCTTTTCTGTATCTTCTGTACTTCTTGATTATAAGTAGATCGAATGTTCTTAATTTTTTGTTTAACTTCGGCGACTCCAAACTCCTCCCGCTCCACGGCTTGCATTATGACCTCGATGGCCCTCTGGTGCATGTGTTTAATTTATAATTTGCACTACTCATGTTCCACAAACAATCGTAGTCGCGATAAAATCTGACGAATTTATAAGTGTCGTCCTCAGTCCACTTCATTATCGTTCTCTATGAACAAGTCTAATGCAGGTTTTATTAAAACACACAAAATTAAGCAACAGTTTTCCATCAACTGCAAATGTGAACCGATTTGTACTGCTATTCGACCTGCACTTGCAGTGCAGCGATGTATTAGACAGGGCGAGCAGACAGTCTAGTGTACGGTAGAGTGAAGAAATTTGAGGGTGAGGGAAGGCGAGTGGGCGAGTTATTATACTGTCCAATCGACCACTCGACTCGACTCATACTCGCCCGTTACTTGACTGTTTACTCGACCAAACTTTTTACACTGGTCGAGTTATACATGCTTTTTCGTACTCGCCTCTTTACTCTACCCCTTACTCGACTAATGTAAACTAGCCCTTCCTGTGGCTAGTGATTCGTGAGCTCAATGTGAACAGCTCGGAGTGGTACTGAGATTGCCCAGAGAGAAAAGGAACGCCGAATGAACATTCGAAGAAACACTGCATTTCGGACTGCTTCTTACGAGCGCGTGTTTCTAGCATCACATCGCTGTAGTGATTGGGCTGCAGACTCGAAAATCCTGGGCTCGATTCCCGGCAAGAGAAGAGAAGACAAGAGCTATTCTCTTCTCCAAAATGTCCAGTCTTGATATGGAGCCCAGCCAACCTCCTATTCAAGGGGTACCTGGAGCGGGAATTTCTTTTCCCCGGCAGGGTATAGTGGCCGGGTTGCGAAGTTGACAAATCGCCTCCATCTAGTCCCATGTTAGGAATGGGTGGAGCTATACCTCTACTCCTATATTCCTTTATAGCCCATACAGAGAAAATTTTTACCTTTCCCTTATTTCACCGTAAATAGTATATTTTCCTTTTCTCTAAGGATGACACAATTTAATGTATGTGTCAGCCCCAGAAGCCCATTTCGGTAATTTTCTCTTTCTTCCTCCTATTCTTCGCCCTGTAGATTATAATCCCCGAATATCTTCGGCCAATTGCCATCGCCCATTCTAGCCTGTCTAAATGGAATAACCACATATTTTACACAGTAATGCTCTCAACTATTTTTAGCTTAAATTACTTACACGCTTCACCAACAGTTTCTTTGTCCAACCAGTGTGTATGCTGACTTTCGATGCACAACACCAGTACTGCATTTTACCACTACTTTAGGGCCTACTCCCGACTTTACCAAAGTGTGTGTAATTATTTAACTTACACAGACATACTAACATTTTCTTTCATTCTCCACGTCTCTCTCACCCTGAGGATCTCACCAATACTTTGGTAATTTAATGACAAATTTTCATCTACTTGAGTTTATGGTGCCGAAGGACAGGAAGATCTTGAAAGGGTGTGGAAGGAACCAGTTGTTGTTTATTCTGAAGTACAATAACTTTACTTTTAGCATCTATTCACGCAATTCGATGTGCAAGCTAAAATTATAGCCGTGATCTCCTAGTATAAAGGAAGATTCCCAGCTGCTCCATCGGATAATAACATCCATTCGTACTAAACATTCAACTCTATTGCAAAAAAACCCCTACCACTAACAGCGGGAATGGATTTTATCTCCACTTCGTAAAAAGCTTCAGATTCACGCAACCAGCAACCAGCCAACATTTTACTTCATTTCGGATACATGGTCCTATAATTTGGTGAAGACATGACAGTATTAAAATGTATTCTTTTATGTCGACTTCTTCGTCTTGAACCAAAATCTTGTAAAAAGGGGGGCAATAATAATCTAGAAAGTTAAGCGACATAGATCTGTAAGCATACTGTTTAACCGTTTAAATTAGAGAGAATATTTTTAAATATTTCATCCCCCACCGTCAGGAACTATGAATGTGTTTCTTATGATCACCCCAATAAACAATGATTTTTCAAGTATTAAAGATATTCGCGTCCGTGCATTAATACAGAATTCACACAATAAATCCATCCAACGTACTAATGTTAAAAGTACGTTTCTTAAACACCATATGTCATAACTCCGACATGTTTCAATCTATCTTGATCATCTTCGGGGTGTTACTGAATAGCAAAAAAGCCTACATAAAGACACAGATAGATTATTAAATACTTTAAATTTTGTGCAAAAAAATTTTTGTAGGTATTACAAAATTCGTTTGTAGTAGTGCAGAACTTGTCCATAAGATTCGGAGGTTGTAGTTTCATAGGTTTTTACAATGGTTCGTATTAGGAGGATGTCAAATTCATGTTCTGGTAAACAACATGCTACTGAAGCGGGTTGGATTTTTCATTTACGTATAGGCCTACATAATTAACGGGACTGTCCTTGTAATGGAGACGTAGTGTCTTCTCTGAGGTAGGAACTGAATTATTAACATTCTTCAGATGGATTTCAAGTTTTAAGAACTTCCAAGCCTTGAGCAAAAATTGTAAGCATCACATATCCCTTGAAATTTGTTAAGCCTTTGAAACGCAACACATTACGAAAAGGCCCCTCTCATTGCATGTGCTCGCACACACAAACACGCGCGCGAAAGTAACGTCTTCCTGAAGGAGATCTACGAAACGCACAGAATATCACAGTCAGACACAGTAATGCATATCACTGGGACGAAAGTATCCTTGGCGCCAGAAGGAAATTTTGTAATAAATACGCCAAAGAAAGCAGTAGCCGACAGTCCTGTACATATACCTAATATTATTTATTTCCATAATATGTAGTTACAGAACGAAACATTTCGAAATTCTTATCAATTACACGAAGACTTCCTAAAGGTCCTGTTCAGATGATTATGTACTCTCTGCGTTAGCTGACCTGCCTGTTTTGTATGTCATCACCTTGACCGCAACGACATTCCTCTCAATAGTGTGCTCTTAATATCCTACATTATTAAGAAATTTAGTATGAAAATCGTGCCGCTGCATATTCACACATTTTATTGTCGTCATTAATACCAAGAGGGCAACAGTGTGAATCTTGTGGCGTGGTAACAACACCAACATCACGCACTACGGAGTACGACTGAAACTACACTGAACTCCAAGTTGAAGGTAGTAAATATTTACTATGCTAGGCACATGTAAATATGTATATTGGTTGAACTTCAGCCCAAATGTAAAGTCGTCACTGAGCACGTCATGAAGGCATAAAGGGGAGTGGAGGTACAACTCAGCTCCTTTTAACCTCGGTAACAGAAGGAGCAGCGTCTAACTTCACGCCCCGGCCGCATCACCCCGTGGATAGAACCGCTTGTACCCACAGAATGAGAAGGTGGTTGAGCCATTTTTTTCCAAAACATTCACAGATGCTTTGGAGAAAAGTAATTCTCTTGCCCCTGCCGGGAATCGAACCACGATTCCTCGGACGTCCAGATTGTAGTCTACTCACCATACCCACTGAACCGTACGCATGTTTGGAAGGGTAAGTATGACGATGATGACAGGCATTGTGTTTAAGCTGAAGCACTATAATCTTCACACATTCTTCCCAGAATTTCGTATCAATTTCAGACACAAATCTTTATAGGACGTTGGCAAACCTACGCAGCCTCTTGTTCACCAGAACGTGTAGAATGCATCGCCACACTTAATCCACTGACGTCCTGTTATATAATCATGTTTCACATAGTGCGTCCGTCACTCAAGATATTACTATTAGTTGTAGGAATTCATCCAGTGTTCCGGCATTTCGTCATCCTCACAGCGGCAGAACTCATGCTGCCTGCAGTTCACACATGCCACCATAGGGAGAAACCGTTTGTGAGTGTATGATTATGAACCAACCCATTTCCCGTACATGGCGAAATTCATAGACGCAGAAATACAGACATTTTCTCTCATACACTTACTATACCTTCCCGTACCTATGGCAAACAGGGTAAGGCGGTACGAAGGTGCACGCATGTCTATCCTCAACATCGAAAAGAGGTAAATGTTCAGTCTTGCCATCCGACTCTGGTGCGCACCCCCAAGTATCTTCAGAATGGTAAGTTTGAGAAGTCCCAGAATCGGTCTGAACATGGAGCAACAGGGAATTCTACCATGGTCGCCCATTCCACAACCAAAGCGCCATCCACGTATCCATATTCTGGCATACAGACCGAGGCAAGTGGTCGGTGAGCTTCACAATCCGGCTGCGTAACCGCCGCTACTAACCATACAGATGCAACAGTGAGTCGGTCCGGGCATATTGGCCGCAAGAAAAATTCCTCTCTTGGTTGGAAATCGGATTCCACTTTTCTGTCTCGTAGCCTGCAACTCCACTAAATAACCTACTCCGTTCATACACTTAGTAAATACAAGTACTGTACGCAAACGGAGAAAAATTTGGCATATTTCTTTGTCTAGATTTTCTATTGCACACACAAATCGAACGGTGCGAACGTATTCCACACTACATACTGCCACACTGTAGCGTCATAAGTAATTTCTGTGTTATTCTTTTAAACAGACGCCACATAGAATAATAGTTCCAACAGAATTTCCAGACCTGAAGCTTAACATGTTCTATATTATATAGTATGTGGTAGTTTTCTTGCACAACTAACCGATAAATATTGTACTCGAGCTTCATAGCTTCATATTAAACAGAGATTATACTGGATGGACACAAACCAAAACTGAGACCGACGCCTTTTCGTTCAGACTCTACCAACATAAAATGTTATAGCACCACGTCCATAATTTCAAAGAAGAAAAATGCGAACACAAGAACAAATTCTATCCTCAATATGTCTCAACTCATGTACGAGTATTGTGTGCAAATATTTCGTAAAACATTTCAATATTTATACAGTTAAGGAACTATTACTTTAAACCGAATAATAGTAATTTAAATTCTTGATTAATACACACACCGTTCTACCCTATACGATTGTCATCGCCTGTACTGGGAGAAAGTTGATGAAGGCAGTCAGGCCAAGCTGTCAGTAAAGTGCGTGCAACTTCGTTCAGCTTTCGAGTTGATAACAACAGCTGTTCAGGACAGACCACAAATCCAAAATTAATTACTCACGTCAGGATATGTACGAGAGTAGAGCACTGTTCCATGTTTCGCCACTTCACTTTAATTTACGCTGTCAGATCCATCAATTTGCTGTTTACTACAACTATCACATACATATATGTACTTCAAGATAATTGTAAGGAACAGAGTAGAACACTCAGTCAAGTTACTGCAGATAAAGGCCAGACTTCTAGGAGTGTCTTACATTTTATTTCTTTAAATATTAAATTTCAAAGGTCTCAAGTACAATGACCATGTATTAATGAAGTCTAAATTTCATAAAATCCAAATGCCTCTTTTAGGATAAATTTTATTAAGTTAAAACCCTGCTTTCTACCCTGGCATGACTGTTGCTGTACACACGTTGAAGGACAGGTGCTAGTTCACGGCATAATTTTGTTGCAGCCGGTCTGACAGTTTTTTAATGTTAGAACTGTTTTCATATTTCTGTACCAAGTGTCTGTACGTGTTGCAGCCGAACATTTTTGGCACAACAGAGAAAGCGATTGCTGGCTTCAGTTGCGGGCAGTTCCGTACCTTCCGTCTTAAATTTAAACTGTCAACATACATTGAAGGAACCACCGGTGATAAGTAGGAGGTGTTGCATACGGAGAGCTTTAAACGGAAAAGCGGTTAGCAGCAGATAGCGGAATTGGTTGACTAACGCTGGCAGTCCACTAACATTGCTGAGTGAGTGAGTGAGGTGGTGTATAGCGTGGTCAACTAATAAATACAAATGATTCAAATAATTCAACCAACAAGATGCAACAGTTTCACAAGTTCATTACTTGACGTTTATGTGTGGCTCAACCTTATTATTGTTACGTGATGTAAACAAATACGCCATTTTGAATTTGAAACAATACGGCGGACGCGCGCGCCATTTTTAAATTTGTTACTAACCTAAATTAAACATTTGTTATTTGAATCAGGCGGCCATTTTACAATATGGCGGACACGCGCCTTATTTAAATTAATGCTAACCTAACTTAAACATGTTATTTTAATATAGCGGTCATTTTACAATATGGCGGACACGCGCACCATTTAAATTAATTCTAACCTAACTTAAACATTCGCTATTTTAATAAGACCGACATTTTACAATATGGCGACTAGCGCGCTATCTTTAATTTGTTACTAACGTAACTTAAAAAACCGCAACTTTAAATTATACTGCTAACCTGACTTATTGCGCTAGTTTCTGCATGTTTAAGACTTCATTATTTTATGCTAGCTGGAGCGGTAAGATTCTAGGCTCAGGTGCACTGCTTACACCCCCAGGGTAAATCAATTAAAATTCATTTTAGACCGATAACATTACAAACCCACTTAGACGTTTGTTTACTCCCCTAGGCCAAAATACATTAGGTTAATGGGAATAGTTTTTAACCCCAGGCCAAAACACATTAGCGTAATGAGAATAGTTTGTTTACCGCCTGGCCAAACTCGTTAGCTTAATGGAAATAGTCTGTTTACCCCCAGGTCAAACCATTAAAGGGATGCTCAGGATAACAATCAGGTGACATGGTTTAAAATCCATTAACAAGAAAAACAGGTACATTAAACAAGTCGCGAAATCTCTGGAGGAAGTACTATATATTGCGGTTTTTTAACTCTACTGGGGTATTCTGCATCGTGCCTTGGCTACGTTCAGAGCTTTTCTACGCTACGAAAGTATAGACTTGTATTCAGCCACGGCTACACTAGCAAGATACACCTGCAGCGACCAGCAGCTACAACATTATCTACAACTGTTGCAACACGCACCCTGCAACTGAAGTGTGTTTCATCTATTTCAATTAAGTGGGTCGTTAGACTCAAAATATAAAATGGCGAAAAAGATATTTTGAATAGACAGAGGGCTATTCCTTCCGCTGTAAATAGAGATGAGGAAATAGCACATCCTAACAGAAACAATATGGTGTCGGAGACAGAACAGCTACCCTTTATGATTTGGGATATGTCAAAATATTTTCAAAATTTTAATGTGAACGGGCGCAGTTTGCTTATTAAGTTTGTCTCCTAGTGAAGAGCAAGAACCAATGGCGCATCTTAATGCATTACTGCATTGACAAATTACCTAGTGGATAAAGTGCCAGGTAGAGATTTGGTAGGACTGAGAATTCGCAACACTGCGAATGTGCACGATGAAGTGGTTGGCATTAGTTTGCGGTACCGCGACCACTTTAAGCCAGACATGGTTTGTTCTGTACCTGGGAAGGTGATTCAGAGTAATGGTAGATTTTCTGTGACAGATCGTCTCGAAGTACATTTAGACCATGTTAGGTTGCCAGCTGGTAACGTTAAAATGGCTGAGAGGCTAAAGGGCGGTCCCTGAGTGTTTTCAGTGCTATTAAAATAAGTATTGTTGTGAAGACAGCCTTCTTGTGTTTGGCTCATGAACTTATTATGGCTATGGCCTGAATGAATGGCGACTTAAAGTACGCATTATATAGACACGGTAAAGGCTTGAAACAACGTGTTGAAGATCTTTTAAATGCTTCCGGTGTGTATTTATCTAAGGGTAAAGGCTTTAAAGAACTTCAACAGTTTCAAGAGTACCTTTCGGACTACAAAATTATAGTTTATGACGGACTGAACCCAGATAGGCTTGTGTTTAGGGGAAATCCTAATTCGGCCAAGAAATTGTATTTACTATACGATCAGGACTCTGGCCACTATAACGTTGTTACAAATATTAAAGCTGCAATGGCGAAGAGGTACATATGTAATGGCTGTGACACATTATATGACTTGAATATAAATGTGACAAAGTTTGCTCCCTGTGTACCGCTACACCACCCTGTACTAAAGATCAGACTAAGTATTGTGGTACATGTAACAGATGATTTCTCAGTGAGAAGTGTTACCAGAATCATTTAATTCTCAAAGTGAAAGGCCCCTGAGAAGTTGCTAGTCTCCCATCGGGCGCCTCCCCAGGTGGCGGATAGGGGAACGCTCGTCAGATATGGAGGGTACCGGGGAAATAAAATACCCGGGTGGACCAAAACTAGCACTGCTGCCCGGCAGTTTGATATTGAGTTATCAAGAGCTAGGGGAAGAAACCCTTGACCAAAAATCACCTGGCCCTCCAGGTTGGGGGTTGATGCAGCGGGCCAGCTCCTCGCTCATCACTAAAAAACAAAAAATTCTAAAAACCAATACCGACCCTCGAAAAGCAGACACAGACGACCCAAGCTAAGAAACAGGACTTTGAAATTCGGAACATGGAATATCCAAGGCTGCAGAAATAACATGGAGGAAATAAGAGAAATAAGTACAATGATAGTGGATGTGGTAGTTTTAACAGAAACAAAAAATAAGGGAGCAGGAAGTGAATTATTGGAAAATTATATACACCTTTTTAGCGGAGTGAGGAAATACGAAAGGGCCAACAGAGGAGCATCAGTTTTGATGAATAAGAAATGGAAGGGTTCCATAAAAAATTGGGAATCTATTGATCAAAGGATTTTAAAATTAGATATAAACATATGGGGATTTAAATTAACAATTATTGGAATATATGCACCTAATGAAGATAATAAAACTACAGTAAAAGATGAATTTTTTGCTAACTTAAATGAATAAATAATAAAATCTGGTAGTGGAAGACAACTTATACTAATGGGAGAGTAATGAATGGAATAACAGGAAGAAAAACATGAGATACAGTAGTAGGAAATTTTGGAGAAGACGTGGTTAATGATAACGGTGAAAGATTAATTGAATTATGTATACAAACATCACTGAAAATATGGAATGGATTTTCAACCATAAAAATATCCACAAGTATACATGGGAGCAAAACACAAAGATTTTGAAAACTATTATTGATTACATAATAACTAACCACGGTTTAAAACTGAAAATACAGAAAATGAAGGATGGAAAGAATAAAAAATGCACATATAAAGGAAATAATGGGAGTGAAAGAGAAGCCGGATGATACACATCACAGAGAGGAAAATGCTCTAGTAGTATGGTCACGTTAAAAGGATGCAAGACGAGAGATTACCAAAATTAATTATGGAGTGGATACTAGGGGAAATGAGAAAAGAGGGCGTCCAAGAAAAACGTGGATGGAAGGTGTACGAGCAGCCATGAAAAAAAGACATTTAGAAGCAGATCAGTGGTTAAACATAAAGGAATGGTGTTTGGTTTCCGGAAGACGGCGACAGCTGTCACAAGACCGGAAAGATAAAAAGTGAAAGGCAAGCAAGCCTGTCAGTGGAGACGAGTATGCCGGAATTGTTCTTATTTGGTAACTTTTGATTCAAAACACGAATTATTTTAAAAATTTTGCACTTACTGTAATAAGAAACAACCTGCAGACCATTTTTGCTACGTGGCTCCATTGAAACCTAGCAAGCTATCAAACAAATATTTGTAAGTTTTATTTCATACGGAGTGCACACAAGACTCTGAAAAGGGTGATGGGTCTTTTGAGCATGTCCCCCACCTTATATGTGCTCAGCAGATGTGTTGCAAATATGAAGCTGTGGAAGATGTAAATGTCGATTGCGAACAGTGTGGAAAGCGTGTCCACTCGTTCTGGCAAGTTCCCGTAGGCAAATTTATCGATTATCTCCGGTTGTCTAGACGACTTGCTGACATGGTTTGTCATTTCACACAACTCTCGTAAATACGACGCACAATTTCTTCGTAGAAGGTTTCTGGAACTTAGATGGGAAGCGAAGTTGTTAATGGACGGTAGCAAAATTCTTAGTATGGTTGTGGAGAATCTTCGTTTTCTTGATTCGTTGAATTACTTACCGATGAGTTTAAAAAGCATGCATAAATCATTCGACCTCAATGCAAGAAAGGGTACTACACCCACTTCTTCAACACGGCCAGCAATTTGAATTATAAGGGCTCTTATCCCGAACCCGAATACTACGGGGCGGGCTTTATGTCAGGTGATAAGCGCGCCCAGTTTATGCAGTGGTACAAAGAGCAAAAAGGTAAGGAATTTTGTAATAAGGATGAACTGTTGACCTACTGCAAGGACGACGTCAATGTATTGAGGCAGGCATGCTTCGCGTTACGAAATTTGTTTTTGAAATTGGTTAAGATGGATCCCTTTCGGAAAACAATAACCATATCGTCCATTTGAAATAAGATGTTCCGAACCATGTTCCTGAAATCAGACACACTACGTATTATCCCGAGAGCGGGTTGCCGTATGGGGGATCATCAGTCTGTTGAGGGTCTTCAATGGCTGGCGTATATTGGGCGGACTCGTAACATTATTCATACCAATAATAGGTGGAAAGTGAATTTGGCAGGGGTACCAAACGTGAAAGTTGATGGGTACTGTCAGGAGACAAGTGAGGTCTTTGAGTATTTGCGATGTTTTTGGCATGGGTGTCTTTGCATTCCCAATTGACATAAACCCATTGGCAGCACTCATGTGACATAGCAGAACAGGTATGAGACAATGGCAAGGTAGTAGAAAATCAAAGACGCTGGTTACAAAGTTGTTTTGATATGGGGTGCGAATTTAGAAAACTGCTGCGTGGCACTCCTGGCCTTGAAAATGAACGTTGCTTACACCCCTATGTGCAGAACGCTCCTATTAATATTTGTGACACATTGGACGGGGTAGAACCGAAGCTACTATAATATATTACAAAGTCAAGGAGGATGAAAAATCCACTATGTGGATGTCATAAGTCTGTACCCCTACATTTGTAAATATGTTAAATTTCCTCTGGGTCACCCGAAAGTGTACATGGGTGCAGGCCGTCCTCCTGACTGTTTCGATAGGAAGGGTGTTATCAAATGTAAGGTTCTACCTCCTATGAAAGACTATCCAGTTGTTCCGTATAAAAGCAATTCCAAACTGTTGTTGCCCTCGTGTTCAGTTTGTGCCGACACTATGAACCAGTACGGCTGTACACACTCTGATGAGGAGCAGTGCATATTTGTAACTTGGATAGTGGATGAGGTCCGCAAGGCCGTAGATATGGGTTATGGTTTGGTGTACGTGTTTGAATTTTGGGAATATGAGGTAACGTGCTTTGAAAAAGACACCAATTCAGTATGTCTTTTTGCTCAGTACGTGAATGTTTTTCTGAAATTGAAACAGGAATCATCCGGTTACCCATCCTGGGTTTAGAGTGAAGACGACAAGGATAGATACATTGAGGACTACCGGCACGCAGAGGAAATTGCTCTAGACAAGGCGTCAATTTCCAAAAATGCAGGGCAACGTAATTTGGCAAAAATAAAATTAAACTCAATGTGGGGAAAATGGGCACAGAACCAGAACAAGACCCACACTACAACTGTCAACTCACAGAAAGAGTTTTACGAGCTTCTAACAAGTCTGAGTACTGAGGTTACAAACCTCATATTCCCGAAGTATGGAAGTATTCCGAGGACAATGTTGCCGCAGGGAAAAATGTTAATGTGGCATTTGCTGCCCACATATCAACCCATGCTCGGTTAAAACTGTACGAGTATCTGAGTAACTTGGAGCAGTCTGTGCTTTACTATGACACAGACTTGGTTATTTTCGTTCAGAGGGAGAGTGACTCCCAAAAATAAAAACAGGGGATTATCTGGGTGACCTCACAGATGAGTTGGAGTACGGCTTTGGCTCCTTCATAGAGGAGTTTGTTTCGGGTGGTCCCAAGAACTACGCTTTTTAGGTACGTTGCCCCTCAAACCGTAAACGTGCAACAAAGTATGAAGTGAAGGATATAACATTGAATTATGAAAATTCAAAAGTTGTAAATTTTACTGGATTCAGAAACTTGATTCTGGAAGACGCGCCACCGGTGAATGTCCACAATCCCAGAAAGATCAAGAGGAAACATGGTGTAGTTGTGTCAGAGCCCGAGACCAAGGCGTACAAGGTAGTCTTTAAGAAGCGCCCTTTTATGGACAACATTGACACCCTTCCCTATGGATATGAGTAATTAATTTATTTCTGTATGTATAAATAGAGGTTCCGTTACACATCACAATTCATTTCATAGTATGACGTTGAAGCTGCAACATCTATTTACTTTAACTGTTGCAGTTCCTAGCAGCTGCGGTAAATCAACATTTGTAATTAGATGGTTAGAGTGCAGGGATCAGCTTTGTGACGTTTTATTTGAAAATAGTGTGGTGTCAGGGAAAATAACGCCCCGCATCATCTAAAAACGTGACATTTATTAAAGGCGTACCGGACTTTGAAAACCTTGAAATGTACCTACGGTTATAGTGTTGGATGATTTAATGGACTTCCACAAAAGTTTTCTTCAAGAACCCCAGAGACAAGACTCAGATTGTGCAATTGGCCCGGCAGGTCTACACCAAAACATTTATAGTTTTCATAAGGCATACCTAGACGTTTCTAAAGATCCGCATTCTTATCTGTTTTGAGACTTTACAAATCAATTAAGAGTCTATTGAAATTTAGAACTAAGATATTTCCTGGGGAAACGACTAAAGTTTTTGCACCTGTTCAGGTTAATGAACCGATTGAAGTCACAGTTACACTTTCTCCACGTCCTTAAACACGCTAAACCCCAGGCCAGACGTGCGTTACTTGCAACTGCAAATGACGATCTGATTAAAGCTATTGTCCAGTGTGCTATACGTACACTAAATGGGAATCATAAATTAACAAAAGAGGACAATAGCAAATTAAGTAAATACAAAAATCGTTTACGTGCGTTGGTAAACACAAAGATAAGTTTTAAAAGTAAACAAAATTTTAATTCAGAAAGAAGGGTTTATAGTTCCACTGTTTACCATTATCTTGTCCGGTGTTTTTGGCGCACTAATCAATAATAATAATTAAAAATGGCGTTACAACGAACACGGTTTTCGAGTACTGGTATACATGACAATGACCATGCTCACATGATTACCCTGGGTATGTTCACTAAGGCTTTCTACGTATGAGGTTTTGACCTAACACCAGACAGAGAGGCTCACGAAGAACATAGAAGTTTACCCCGTCAAGGAAATGAGCGCAATGAGGCACGCTTTAAAAAACCACTACCAGAGCCCCTCAAATGCATTTTGTATGCTGAGTTTCCTGGATACATCGAAATTGACACCTCCCGAAATGTTACAGCAGAATGAATACCATTCAAATTAATAAGGTTTTAACTAAAAATGTAAAATATTTTCAAGGGGTTTACCCAATAGATCTTTTACCATCCACACTTACACGGGTATAAAAACGTCAATAATTTTTATGAACTTCGATAAGCATTATATGCTAGATTCGCATTGGGTAGCTGTTTCTTTCTCCGATTCTGGATACGCCGAATATTTCAATTCCTACGTCTATCACCCTACAAACTCGAAATCATGGCATACCTGCAACGTCACTCAATTTCTTGGACTTTAACCACCACAGACTGCAGGGATTAACTTCAAATACTTGCGGACATTACTGCTGCCTTCACGCCCTCCACAGAGCCAGTTGACTATCCATGACGTCATACGTCAACATGTTTTTTACTGCTCGCTACACTTCTAATGACAAAAGGGTAGTGCGCACGTTCCGCGCTGTTTGACGAGTGTCCCGCTTGCAACCAGTTGGAGCAGCAGCAGCAGTCGTGCAAGTCGCAGATATGAATAAAGTTATGTACATTCAAACTTATTAGTCCACAATGTCTTTCATAGTGATTGATTTCATTTACTTGGAAGGGTGGGGTGGTTAAATCGTGGTTAAAGAGTTGCAGTTGCCGATTCCCACAGTAACAGGGTCTCATATGTCTTCAAGAGACTATACGGATGGGAAGTACCTATGTTTAACGATGAGGTGAATCAAGCTATTGACGATGGGTGTAACAGGAATGATGGTGATGTTCCATATTCAGGGATGGAAACTGTGCTACATCCCGAAGTATCGTCTCCTGTTGCAATCTATTGCTTTGGACCTCAGAAAACAAACTTTATTAGCGGTCTTATCGACCTACAGTTATTGATATTACTCGGCTAGGTTGCCCTGAACTCGCTGACATAAGTCTGCTTGCCATCAGCTGCACGCCTGCATGTCACAACAATTCTAAACATGTTTGTGCATTGCGAACAGCCTATTTATTAGCTCAGTTGCTTAACTATTACTCTGTTAGTCTGCAATATGCAAAGTGCCCACCTCAGCCTGGTTATCATTAATGTTTCCAGATGATGAGGTTGCTTCGTCTTACC
>Ga0268261_10000813_pt1 | contig 20544 bp, 16 predicted proteins | sample TergutNc150P1_FD_190353 | JGI IMG/M metagenome (GOLD analysis project Ga0268261, IMG submission 190353) | Nasutitermes corniger P1 segment gut microbial community from laboratory colony in Florida, USA - Nc150 P1 (SPAdes) (version 2) | ecosystem: Host-associated > Arthropoda: Insects >...
TGTCGTGTGTTGTCAGGTAGAGGTCTCTGCGACGAGCTGATCACTCGTCCAGAGGAGTCCTACCGACTGTGCTGCGTCGTCGTGTGTGATCTAGAAACATCAAGAATGGGTGCTCCATATATATATATGACGTTAGTCGCCTAAGGGTTAAAAGAATTGGTTTCTGTTTACCTTACTTGGAATATTTATGTTGTGTCTCATTAAATACAAGATTTTTGTATTTCTGTTGAAAAAGAGATTGGCCTGAAACAGACTTGCATGGCTTGATATCGAAGAAATGCCCATTGTAGATTGTTGGCATATTCTGTATCATACTTTTAGTACATAATATCAAATACAAATACAAGAATTTCAAATTCTGGCAATTCAAAATCTAAGCGTCTAACCTGACGTAACTAATCTGTACCCAGAATATTTGGTAGGTCACATACTAAATATCAGATGTGTTTGAACATTTAAAATAGTGTACAGGTGGAAAGACATGAGGTCACCATACTTGATGCTTCCAGTGTCTGTGGTACATAACTGGTGTTTTTGTGTTGTGAACATCATTTTATCGATGCTTTAGTTAATATATATTTGAATGCGAGACTTCTTAAATGGCTACTGCCTGAGTATTACATCAAAATAAGCCGTTCTGAATATGTATGGGCTGGTTAAGAATTTTTTTTTTTTTTAATATCCTGTATTGTTACCTCTTTAACTGACAGCAAAGAAATGAGATCTTTAGTGTAACTGCCCCCACCCCCACCTGCAATCTTCACTGACTGAAAAATTCAGATATGGTGTCCTTAAAGACAAGAATTTGTGCTTTGTAATGTGAGACTGGCATATTCCACTTAGCCTGGGAAAGAAACTATGTACAGAATTGAAGACAAAATTGTTGTAATGAAACCGTGATAATACCCCTTTAATAGTATGAATAATATGTTCAGTTATATGGCGTTAAAGTGACAATCTGGTTTATTTTTATGCAGAATAAGCACTGAATTGTCCACCTTTCACTTTTGGCCTTGCAGTCACTTGTGAAACTGATGGATCATAGTGAGAGATCCGATTTGAGGGCATTTCTTATCTTCATTTTCGTACATAATTTTGTATGATAATACTGTTTACATCTGTGATTCTGGTCATGTCATTGTAGGATGCCAACTCTACCAAATATAGTTTTATGTCTGTGTTATATGAGTGAGAAGAGACGAACACGTGTGCTGAGCAAATATTAGGTAGGTCATTTGATCCACACTTTTTTTGTGAAGAGATGTTAAATAGTGTACATACTTTAAAGGTAAGTTTGGTGCAGGGAACTGTGAAACTTTTCCAGGGATGTTCTGTAATTTGACATGTATGGATTGTGGTTAATTTCTGTCAGAAAATTTTTAACCTTCCTTTTGGAAGTTCCAAAATTTAGCCCTTTATTTTTTTGTGATTTTAGCTGTTACTAGGATGTATGTAATTTCATTTTACTTCAAACTGGATTTCTTTTGGATCATTTTGGAAGAGTTGGTAACTGTGATCAGTTACAAAGTGGGGACCGTTTGCAGTTGTAATAATATAGCTCAAAAGTGCAGTACTTGAATATATTATATATTTATTTGTTGTAACTTGCATTACAATAAGTGTACTGTTAACAGCATTACTAACTAACCCAATAATTGAAGAGAGGCACATTTTATGTTCAGATCTGCTCAAACTGTAGCCAGTAAACCATCTGGAACATACTTGAGAAACCATATTATCCGTGGTTACACCTGTAACAGTTGCTGCAAAGTGGATGTGGGGAAATGTAACATTTATTTGAATCCTTGGTTTGCAAGATTGTCATACTTAATACACTTTTAATGAATGAATCTTAAAACAAAAAAAAAAAATCTTGTACATTTTATAATTGTGGTTTTGACCAGTATCTTTGTGTGAGGTTAATGGTAGCATTTACCACCTGGAGTATGGTGTTGATTGTTTTGAAAGCTGGAGGTAAAGTCAGGTCATAAATTTCATCAGGAGGGTTCATTCATATAATGAGGTCACAATACATGGATTTAAACTGTTTAAAATGATCACTAGTTACACTGAAGGTAAGCTTACATGGTTACAAATTAAAAAAAAAAAAAGGAGTGAAACACGGCAGTTGAAATCAGGAATGAACCAAAGGAGGAGTGCGTGTAAATGTATGCATGTGTGAATGTAAAATTGCATGACGTATTGGTGCAATTCAGAAAGACTGTATACAAGCTTGTGGAAAATTCATTCAGTAACAAAAGAACAATCATATTATTATTATTATTATTATTATTATTATTATTATTATTATTATTATTATTATTATGTATTTTGTATATTTGAGATGAAGATGGAGTTTAAAGCAGATTGTATTGACAGTGTGATGTACAGACATATTTGGAAAAATGAACTTGATTTCTTGCAATACTAATTTCATACAATGAAGTTTTGTTAGCAACGTTTGTACATTGTAGTGGCCATAAGATACACTAGATTTACTTCTTAATGGCTCCCATTTGGAATTTACAATAGACATTCTTTACTGAAAGGTTAGTGGTGATAATATTTAAACTTAGTGCAGGAGTCACATCCATATACATTGGGTTTTTTGAAGAGAGTAGCTCCCTGGATACAATGAAAAATAATTTTTAATCAAAAAGTGGTGAACATAGTTTCATAATTTTTCTTACTTCACTGCAGTTTTCCTGTCACTTCAGCCCATATATATGTTTATTCATTATTTGGTAATAAAATAATTGTAATGTATATAGTAATGAATGTTTATGACTGTAAATATATGTATCAGTGAATATGGCTTTTGAATATTTGTGTGTGAAAGCATACGAAGTGACAAGAAGTGCGTTTAAACCTTACAGAGCATATCTTTCATTGGCTCTATGAGTAAAGAGGAATTCAAGCTCCATTGGGCAGTTGAGTGTCAGCTTAGAGTTGTGTCATTTTATCTGTCCTGGAACCTGAAGTGCTTGCATACTAGTTTGTCATGTCTCATGTACAGCAGACTATTACTTGTGATAAATGTTTCTTGTTGAGCAAACAGAGTTTGTTTACAGAGTATGTGTATGCCATGGAATATATGCCTCTGTAAGTTTTGTAAAAAAAAAATCCCATGTCAGCAGTGCCATATGAAAGAACAGTGTACAAAATAATGGAGAAATATGGAATTACAGTTTCAGTGTTGGACAAAAATAAAATGTGATTTTTTTTTTCTTCAGATGAGCATGTTTTACATTAACTAGGAATATAAATGGCCAGAATAACATGTTGATGTTAGGCAAATCGCCATGCAATTTGTCAAGTTTCCTTTACAGTGAGTGCATTCAGTATCATAGTGCCTACATTTTTTAAAGACATAAAAGTCAGTTATGTTAAATTAAAAACCTGACATCATTATGCAGGGAATTAAGAGAAAGCCTAGAACAATTAACAGTTATTGCAAGAATTTAAAGATAATATTTGAGAAGAGTTTGCTGATAGCTCAAGACTAGTTCTCAGTCATGTGGTGAGAAATGTTTTCAGCATCATATGATGAGAAATGTTCTGAGAAAGAGGGAGTCCAACATAGAAGCAGCAAGTTGGCACTTCTGAGGCTCTGCTATGAAATAAGGTAAGTTTTACTACTGTGAGTGGAAAAACAGATGTGGGCTTTGTATACAACAGAGTTTCTGTGACAGCTTCCATGCTGTATGAATGTATTAAAGATACATTTTGTACTTCAAAACACTGAAATATGGGGTACCATTGTTTCCTTTCAATGTAAGGGAAGATATGGAACTCCGTATCGCATGTAAAGTACAACAAGAAAATATTTTATACTACATTTTGGTGAGAATCTAACAGAGCAGTCAAATACTGTTCCATATCCCTTCCCTTTTATAATCATTCATACACATACTGTAAGCTGCAATGGTAGTGGCCTTCAGTGAAGCGTTCTGATTTATGCTTTGCAACAGGTTTCCAAAAACAGATGTAAAGTTGAAATTTCAGTGCAAAAAGTGCTTTTATTTTGAATGTGGAAAAAGTTTTATACTTGTTATTCATAGGACACGGATATGTGATTAAAACAAATTTTCTATGATTATGCATATCACACACATACTAAAACAACCAGAAAGCATAGTTGGTTTGGTGACATGCTGTGAACTGGGTTGTCCAGAGAGTTCAAAGCCCAGTGGGGGTGTGATGTTCTAGACCCATCCAGACTTGCCCAAGGCCTACCCAGCTTCCTGTACAATGGGTTACCAGGTCTCTTTCCTGGAGGTAAAGTGGCCAGAGTGTGGTGTTGACCAGTCACCCTCTTCTAGCACCAAGGTTGAGTATGGGTAGAGCTGTACCCGTACCTCCCTTTGCTTTTGCTTGGCATGTTATAGGACAGCCTGTACCTCTTTGTATACATACTTATACAAGGAGTAGGTACATACAAGTAAAAGTGTCAGATTTTTTATTTTGAATGCTGCCCTAATTGATAGCACTTGATACATAGTAGATTCAGAGCTCCATAATTTCAATGGAATATGGAAGTTGCTATCTTCAGATGAACTGAAAACAGGATATTTGCATTAACCACTTGAGAGTTGTGTAACTTTTTTGATGACAGCCGGTAGGGGTGATGAATGCCTGAGGTGCTATGTTATTTTTGTTGAAATTGCAAGCACTATGGAAAAGATTCTGCTCACCACAAATTTGGCAGTGTATGTATGAAAATGTGTCTTCCACTGCACATGACAACGTAGAACCCGTTTAGCCACTGGGAAGCTGTGTGGTTGAATTTTCTTTTATGGATCACTTACTGCAAAGCACTTGCTTCTGAATCTACCTACAAAATATTTATTTTATTTCTGTAGAAACAGCATGTAAAATGTGTGCAAAAGACATGAAGTGCTGTTAGAATAGAAGGAACACTGGCATACTTTTTTTTTTTAAATAAAACGGGATTGAAACAGGGTGACTCTATCACCATTATTATTCAATTCAGCATTACAAAAAGTGATACAAAGTATAAAAATGGTCCCAAATGGTATAAAGATTGGTAAAGAACAATTGAATGTATTAGCATATGCAGATGACATTGTATTAATTGGGAAAAATAAGACAACTTTTTGTAGAAATAGAAAACATTGCCAGAAAGCTAGGACTACACATAAACCAAGGAAAAACAAAATATACGATAGTGGAATGGAAAAACAGCTCGAAACAAAATAAAACAGGAGAATTAACAATAAAAAAATTACACATTTGAAATAGTTGAAAATTTTAAATATCTAGGTATTATACTCAATGAAGATAACAATCACCAAATAGATTTACAAGAAAGAATAAAAATGCTAACAAAAGTACTTTATGCAACAAAAATGTTTTAGAAATAAAAATATATCTAAACTAAAATTAAGACTAAAAACACATTAATAGACAAAACTTTAACATACGCATCAGAAACCTGGATACTAACAAAGAGAGATAGAAAGCAAATAAATATTTTTGAAAGGAAAGTGTATAGAAGAATTTTAGGCCTAGTATGTGACAATGAAAAAGAAAATAGGAGAATATTAACCAATAAAGAAATTTATGCATTGGTTAAAACCCCACTACAACAGAGACAATAAGGTTAAATAGATTACGTTTGTTTGGGCATGTTCAGAGAATGGAAGAAAATGGAATTCCCTAAAAAGTACTGTGTATAAATTTGGAAGCAACAAGGCTGAGAGGTAGACCAAGAAATAGATGGAAAGATGAAGTGAGGGAGGATGGAAGACTAGTTGGTAGACAAGGGTGGAAGGAAAGGGTATATAACAGAGAGGAATGGAAGAAGCTCCTGAGAATGGCAAGGAATCCTTGCATTCTGCACATGCCAATGGAATGAATGAATGAATGAAACAGTGTACTTCAGGCATGTCAAACTTCATGTTCACAGGCTGCAGGGAGCTCAGGGTATTGAGATAATATGGCCATATTGAAGGAATATTAAAGGAGGAAAGATGGCCCAATATATATTCCAGTGGTCACTAGGAGGAGGAGGATGATGACGAAGAAATGACAAAGATGAACCTAGGTATTAGGAGTCAAAACATACTTATTTTACTATGGGAGCTGGAACTTGGAATGACTGATTACTATGAGAATTGAAGGTTACCAGTGCATGAAGGGTTAAAGAAAAAGAATGCAGTGATGATTACTGAAAAGTGCTATATAAGCATTCGTATGCAAGGACTGATAAAAGCAATAAAGATTTTGGAATAGTGGCCTTGTCAAAATTCAAAGCCCGTATGTTTTCAGTACAAATCATACACTTCTGTGTTGCAGTCCTCCCCTTCCCCCTAAACAAGGAGTAGAAAAGTTTTCTGCATAATGGAACACAGAACTCACAAAAACATAATTTATTATTGTTTTATGTTTTTCCAGTGACCTGGTGTGTAGTAGGAACACCAGCAAACTCAGAAACAGGTAACAACATGAAAAATGTTAGTATGACACAGTGTTGTATGGGTAAGAAAAAAAGGTGAAGTTTTGTCTGTGCTTAATTAAGCATCATGCCATGAAGGCATATGGGAGAATGGAGACAGAGCTCCATTCGTTCTTTACCTTGACACTAGGTGGGGTGAGTTGTCTGCTTTATACTCCAGTTGCTTTGCACCAGGAAAAGACCTTGTGATGGTACGCACTGGAATGGGCTTCTATGCTGGACTGGATATGAGAAAAGTCTCGCCCTCGTTAGGAATTGAACGCCAATTTCTTAGTTGTCCAGCCCGCAGCCTAGTCACTGTAGCTCGCACTGCAAGCTAACTGAATTGAACTTTCACGAAATGTCACCAAAAACTTTGAATTTTTTTTCTGGCCTTCATACATACATTCATTCATTTTTCTGCAGTGTTTATATAAAATAATAATTTTGCATTTAAAGATTATTGTGTTTAACATACAAACAGCTGAAGTACAAAATTACTTTGAAGGAGAATAGAAGTGATGGGTAAGGGTCACGTACATTTAACCAGCCACACTTCCCTTATCATTTTGTTAGGCTGGCCGTTACAAGGAGGATGAGGTGGATGGTACATATAAGACTGAGGGAGAGCAGTACTGATTATCACATGTTGGTCAGAAGGTGTGGGGAGAAGGTGCAGCTTGGAAATGCTAGGCATGGAAAGTTGGATAATGTGAGTTGATCTGTAAAAAAAAGGCTATGAGTGCTTGGAATAGGTTTGAGTTGCAGGATTCTGTGAACAGTTAGGTGTGCTTTAACCCTTATCCTGCTAACGTGGAGAAAATGGTGAGCTCCTAATAATGCCAGCAAACAGCAGATGGGATTTAATTCAGCATTTAAAGGGTTAAAGTTTCATAAAAGCAAGCAATTTTTGATGAGTAATAATCAGCTTTTAGAAGATTCTGTACCATGGAGTTTATAGTATGATGATGTACTTACACAGGTGGCATTTTAGACTTCCTTTACAAGGTAAACAAAAAATGCCTTGTATGTAGATCATGTCTTCTCATCCATCAGCAAATAAACTTCAGGTTTTCATGAAATTAATCATAGGTTTCTTTATGAAAAGTTATTGAGCAAGTGTGATTTTTGTGGCGATTGGCATAATCACCATCATACTTTACATGCACGTGTCACTGAATTTTCCTGCATTTTCCATATTTCTTGACTGATCTGGGTGAAGTTCAGTACAGAAGTTCTCCATGTTATGTCATTTTTTTGTACCATTGTTGTTTTTGTGAAAATCAGTGCAGTGAAGTGCATACTCTGTGTAAGGTTCTAAATAAAATTGTTCTCATATTTTTTACATTATTCATCCAACTTGGATAAAATTCAGTACAGGAATTGTCCACAGCAATGTATAAGGGCATAAATGAAGTCACTCATGATGTGAAACCGAATAGCATTTTGAAGCCCAATGGCATTTAGTATGTGTCCCTGTCTTTGGAAATTGATGAATTGTAGGTGTAACATAGAATAATGCTAACCAGATTTCATTGTATGATAAATTGTTTACAAGTATCTTTCTTTCTCATGCTGTTCTTTGTAACTTACCTGAAAGGAAAAATACCTGGTAAGGTGAAAAGAATGAAGTTGGCAGATCATTAATAAAACTATGACCCGGAGACGTGCAGAGGAATGTAATTCCATTACTTTCCCATTTGTGCATGTCTGCAAGAGGCCACTGTTCTTCTGTTGTCTCAATGTGTCTCTCAGTTTTCCAAAGAGAGTAGTGTTTTTTTAATGCAGTTAATATAATATGTGCTACTGAGATTCCATTTCTGTCATATCTTGCAGGGCCACAATGTAGATGCATTTCAGGATTAAAAGATTGTGCAAATTCTTTTATATATACAAAGTAATTGTAGTGTCTGAGTGTGTGTGTGTGTGTGTGTGGATGTGCGCATGTGCACATGTATGTGTGTATGTATGAGCACAAGATGTGATATTGTTGTATGTGTGTCAGCCGGAGCAAGAGAGTGTTTCATCTGTGGAATCCATCTTGTGACGGATGATTCAGAACAGGATGAGGCCATCTGTATTGTATTTATGTTACAGCACTTTTTATGAATAGAGGCTTTAATTACTCTCCATATTACCCACAAATGATAATTCTGACATTTGGTGAAAGGACAAAGAATGAATTATCTGGTCTTGTCCACAGTTCGTGGTCAAAAATTTAAAAGGTACTTCTTGATCAAAAACAATTTTAAAGGATATTTACTGCCAGTTACTTTTAATTTGAGGTAAAGTTGGTGATCTTTAAAGGTAAAGAATTGACGTGACTAAACATTAGGCATTATTGTGGATGCCCATGTATAGAGAGATGCTTTGGTTACTCATTATGATGCAGCTTGGAGTAAAGAACAAAAAACTTTGTACTGACCAACATGGCTCCTTTGAAGTTGTAGTATGGAATCTGAGATACCAGTCCTGGTGCTTTTTGCAGCATAAATTACACCTATTATATAAGGAAAGGTGTCAAATCATAGGAGTGTGATGGAAAATCAGCTAATGTAATAAAATGATGAATACAAATCTAGAGATATGTGTGAAAATGGTACACTGTGCAATCAAAATTACTGTGACACAGGTTTTATTAATTTCTTTTATTAAAGATGTCTTTACTAAAGGAAGGGTGTCAGTTACAATGAAGGTGCATGATTTTGTATATATTTTTTATCTTCTCTCTATTCCAGTCTGAAAGAAAGTAATAAGAAAGACACATTATATTGGTTGCTTTGTTATATATGTGCTACAGCATACAAATTTGGGATGGTTTTAGGAACTGTATTCAGTTACTTTTACTGTGTTTTATGACCAAATCATCATATTATGTTCTTGTCATAAAATATGTGAACAAATAATGAGAAAGTAAACTGTAATATTTGAGTGATAAATGTAGTCATCATGTTGCTTTTTATACTTCTGAGAATAAAAAATAAAGAATTTTTGCCTGTTCTTGTTGTTCATAATATTGTGTAGGCGAAAAACTTTGTTAACCCCCTTAATGCCACAACATGTACAGTATATAGTGTTTGCAGTAACAGTACACAGATTTCAAATTCCCTGGTCCTTGAAGGATTTAAATTCCCTAGTTCTGCCAGTATCAAAGACTAGGGTACTTTTTGAAAGGTTAAATGGGAGGAAGCTATCATGACCCAATTGATTTACTGTCCTAGTAGCAGTGCGGAGGAAATGGGCAACCACAAACCGCCTCAATCAGGTTATGTGGGGTTTAGTAGAGGTTCAAACCAGGCATCTCCTGAATGCAAATTGTAAGCATTACAAAGAAGCCAACGTGTTCTGTAATCAGTTTGTTGAAATGAGTGATTTTAATAATCTTGAATTCCAGGTGTTCTGAAGATTATGAACAGACTGTATGAAAAGTCCATTATTTTATACATGCCTCACATTTATAAAATATAAGGACAATTTGCCCTGTATAAATTAAATGAAGTGTAGTAAAAATAGTGTGGCTTGTGCCAAAAAATCTGTCTCAGCTTTAGACTTGTCAGAGTGGTTCTTCATAAAATCATGATGCTAGACAACACAAAAAGTAACATAAAATAAGTTTACAGGAATATAGAGGAAGCACATGTTGAGTAAATATGAGAGTAGTGATCATCATCATCTTCTTCTCCTCCTTCTTCTTCTCCCTGTTCTTCTCCTATCATCCTTCAGTCTTTTGCTTGGTTGGCAGCTTTTCATCTGGAATTGTTGCAAGCCATTCTTTTTATTGCTCTGTAACTGTCACGTCCTTTGTTTCTGGTGACTTGCTTTATAAGGTATTGTAGTTGAGGTCTTCCTGTGGCCTTTTGTCTGGATACTGCTCCTTCAAGGATGTTTACTACAAACTTGTTATGCCTAATTATGTACCCTATCCATGAGTGGCATCTATTTTTTAAGATTTTTAAAAGTACACTTTCTTCTTTCGCCCTTTGAAAGACTTCATCATTCGTTATTCTATGTGTCCATTTTATTTTTAACATTCTTCTCCAGCACCTTGTTTCAAATGCATTTATGACCCTCTCTTCATTTTTTCCTAGGTTCCATGTTTCTGATCTATAAAGAGCAACACTCCAAATACAACTTTTTATAAGTTTCTTTTTTATTTCCAAACTAAGGTTATTCAAAAAGAGTAGTTGCTTTTTATTATTAACCCTATAAAGCCTACTGGTTAAGTGATGCACCAACAGTTTAACATTCAACAACTGTACGCTCTGCCCACACTGTATTTATGTGTTTTGTATTTGTCTGAGAACAAGCAGCGACTTGTGCCACTTACAGCATAAACTGATTGGTTTTTATAACCGAAATGAAAAGTGTTTACAGCGCGGTATGAACTGGGTCTTTAAAGTAGGCAGTCTGCTCTTCGTCTTTAAAAGGTTAAACATAACTTTAGCTTCTTTAACTCATTGTATTATGTCTTCTTTATTTTTTCCAGCGTCTGTAAATATACTGCCTAGGTACCTGAATTTGTAACTTGCTTTAGGGCTTCATCATCCATTTTAATATTAGTATTTTTAGGATCTTTGGAGCAAACTATAACTTCTGTTTTTATCCAGTTAATTTGCACTTTGTAATTACTTTTTAAAATATCATCTAAGCTTTCTAATGCTCTTTTTAAATTTATTTCATCTTGCGCTGTAATTGCTATATCATCTGCAAACCTTAGCATTTGTTTCAAATAAATCGACCAACCAGATGCAACAACTTCTCAAGTTTATTACTTGACGTTTACTCGTATGTACAGCTCAACATGTTTCGGGCGTCCTCACGCCCATCATCAGGAGCTCAACAACTCCAGTAGCAGCCTCTGGTTTTACCGTTGGAGATGGTGGTAGCAGTGCTATTGGTCGTGGTCAGGCCAGCCCGACCACAACCAACAGCACTGCTACCACTGCTCGTAGGACAATAAAATATAAACAAAGAATGTTGGAAGGACAGAATATGTTTCATGACACAGATTTGTTGTAAATTTGAGCCTTGTGGCAAGAGCCAGAGTAGCGTAGTCAATATACTGACTATGTTATCTCACCCAAGCCTTATGATGAGAGTTTTGGACAGGTCAGACAAAACTATTGAGGATTATTGCAGCTCATTCGACATTTTGAAGGATATTAAAGACATCAACATAGCTTGGAAGGAAATGTCCGTGAACTGTTTGAATGGGATGTGGCGCTAACTTTTCCCAGAATATGTACACAACTTTACAGGATTTGAGCCTGTGGAGAACATTGTTTAAAACGTCAGCAGGCTGGTGCAAGAGGTGGAATTGGACAAGGTTACATCTGAAGATGTAACAGAGCTGTTGGATAGTCATGGGCAGCAGCTTTAAAATGAAGACTTGGAAAACTGGCGAAATAACTAAGCCAACAGAAGGAGGAGGAGATTTAAAAAAGATGAGCCTCATCTAATACGTATGAAAACAAGCAATCTGTAGCGCATCCTTCCAGCAAAGGAGACCCTCAGTGAAGGGCTCTGTGACACTGACCGTGGTGGGGAGCAAAGTGCAGAAGTGAAAAGGAGGATAATTGTGTCCATTGGCCCATTTTCTGAGAATCTCCAAGAAAGAAAGTAAGAGATAATCTTGACAGGCAACACTGCATGCTTTCTTATATTTAAAAAAAAAACAAATCTCACTCAGGGAACGTTGAGGTGTGACATCCCCGTTGTGTTAGTCAAATTCATAAAATTAAATACCAGATGCTAGATAGTCAAAAACACAACTATATTATTATATTATATATATAAAACTATATATACAGCGGAGTTGGTAATTGCTGAACAACTGCATGTTTCGGCCCTGTATGTTGGCCATCATCAGGTTGTATTATAAACTTAATAGTAACTATACAATATATATGCGTGGGTACCCTGGCGGACGAGATCTCGTCTTATGGTGGTGGGTGACATGGCCTTAGTGACCGTCGTGGCCTGGTGTAATACAATCTAACAAGTCAATGTATAACATGTTGAGAAATAGACTAGTGTTTATGAACTAAGGTTCGTATATGTGGTGGCAACTAGTCTACTTTCTCATTTAATAATATCTTACATTGTAGTGCTGTAGCAGCAGCAGTTATACAGTTTTCCTAGTATGGCGATCGCACAAACAGTCCCACTAGCAGATCTGGAACACTATTGCTACCTATACACGTGATACACCAGTTAGAGGATGGACAGTATAATAGTGAGTACAGCAAATATACAGCAGTGACGAATACTAAACCAAGGATACAAGTAGAACCCACACCATGCAACATAGTTCAAAAAAACTATCACAGTGCAATGAGAGTTACAATGTTTCCACTAGTGTTCTGGCAGTGCCTTTACACAGTAGACCGCACATCGACCCCGGGCACGACACCAGCGGCAACCAGCAGACACACCAACATGTAATTAGTACCAAGACACCATGCATAGCAATAATGATTGAACCTACACACTTTCCCATATTTACTCTCTCGTACATTTTCACAAGTAAACTAACTACTCCACGGAAATTACCACAGACCCCCTTATAAACAGTAAAACATAAGAGGGAGACAGAAATTCCACGTGAGTTGGTTCCCTACAGTAATCACGACCACTACCTAACAAACCCAACCAGGCAGTGAACTGCAAGCCTTACAGCTCCGCAGCCTAGAGGTCTTCAAGCCACCTAGTACCCCTCGCTTGAAATCATGTTCCAGCATAGAACAAATATCTATAGTCTTGTATGTTAATATGTTATAAGGTCATTTTGGCTCATTTACAGTGTTTTAAAACAACCTACATTTAGTTTATATACATTTACTATATTATGTTCCATATTTTAAAGCCATACTAGGAAAACTGTATAACTGCTGCTGCTACAGCACTACAATGTAAGATATTATTAAATGAGAAAGTAGACTAGTTGCCACCACATATACAAACCTTAGTTCATAAACACTAGTCTATTTCTCAACACGTTATACATTGACATATTAGATTGTATTACACCAGGCCATGATGGTCACTAAGGCCATGCCACCCACCACTGTAAGACGAGATCTCATCCCCCAGGGTACCCACGCATATATATTGTATAGTTACTACAACCTGATAATGGCCGACATACAGGGCCGAAACATGTAGTTGTTTAGCGTTTACCAACTCTGCTGTGTGTGTGTGTGTATATATATATATATATATATATATATATATATAGTTGTGTTTTTGACTATCTAGCATCTGCTATTTAATTTTATGAACTCACTCAGGGAGTTCATCAGAGATACGAAATCTCTGCATTATGCCATGGTCAAAAAGACCAATGCCGAAGCCTTGAAGTGGCGCCTGCAACTGCTTTCCATCTTGTACATATCAAAGTAAATGTACAAATTTTTTTTATTAGATGCACCGTAGTTTGTATTTTATATTACATTTAATTGATTTACATTTATAAAAATGCTGTGTTTACGTTCACATCATTTATTTCAGAGCTTTAAATATAACAATCTTATATTACTCCTGTCAATTTTGAGAGGGGCCTGGAATGTAACTGATATTTTTCATTCTGAAGGATTATCAGACTACGTGGCCAACACTTGAAAATTTGGATGCCAGCATAAAATGCACGTTTTTGAAAACATAATTTGGCATCTGGTCCATAAAGATAGTGCTTATTCCTTGTATGCATATTGTGTATAGATGAGTTGGAACACGTTTTTGATAATTGGAAGTTAATTATGAAAGTGTTTTCCAGCTACAACTGCTAGTGCTGTTAATCAAACAATGACAGTTTCATTGGTTAACTACAGAAGTGGTTTTTAATTATTTACTGACGCCAACTCCATCTCTGAACTACGATGCCCAAACGCAAAGGCACAGATTCAAGCACCGTTTGTTACATGTAATCCGTGGTTTACTAGTTCGCCGCCCAGCTCAAGGTCACAGTTTTCGTGCTGCCTGTGCTAGGTAGATGATCCATGGCCAGTATTTGTATCTGTATGGTTGTGCACCCCCAACGAGAGTCGTTGACGTAGCACAATATACTCCGTGGCACAAACTATCCCCAAGCTTAGATAATCTGTGCCCCAACTGTCGTAGAAGTCGGTCATCCTGTGACGAGGGCCGCTTGAGGTATTGGTTGTTGAGGTGAAATGTTTGTAATCTGTTAATTTTAATGACATCCGTAACGATACGTAGTGCAGGATAGTTCATTTGGATACATTTTTACTGCCTGAAGTGTTGTAGTCTATATTTCATTATCCGACTATACATATTCCATCTGATATTGAATTCCTTGAAGGATGAAGAGGGCCATGTGTTTGACTCATCTGTGCGTTGTATCGTGGATTCAAAATTCATACAGTGAATATTGTTTCTTGAGTATTCTGGTAAAGCATTCTTAAACAAGAAACCAGCTTGTGCGTTTTGAGTTTTATACAGCGGTGTAATTTAGGATTCCGGTCTTCGGTATGTGGCACCATGTCGTTGCATTACTGGCTCCATACGTTCCAAAAGAAACGTTTTCTCGCTCTTCTCGAGGGGCAAGTGGAGAAGACCAGAATCCACATGTGACTATATCGTGTATTTCATTCTGTAATTATTTTCCGAGTTTGAACTCTGTTGATTTGATTAACATATCTCGTAAAATACGAGTTGTGGTAGGTTTCTACTTCGTGAATGTCCACTGTTTTTTTGTGTGTGCCTTTGCTCGTGTAGAATGGATTTTATGTGACTTCTAAATATGGGGAGTTACAAAATGTGAAAGAAATGTTTGTTAAAGGCATTATTCTTACAGCTTCATACATTGGTACATTCTTTGTTAGAAGTGTGGTACTGTGTTGTAAAGATCCTAATAATTTCATTGCTCTTTTCAGTCCTTAAATATCTCTTCTGAGAAGTCCTTACACACACAAGATGGGTAGGGAGGACAAAACAGCTTGGAAATCGAGCTATTTTACGAAGTTGGTTGTAAGTATCAAGAGTTAAGAGTGGGAATTTCTTTTATCTTCACTTTATTCTAATTTATTGTATACCATTAGGAGGTTTGATGTTGAGGTACTGATGTGTAACAGTGGACATGCAAGATTTTGCACTTCCGTACTGGGCTGATACATTCCACTGCGGGTCTAGAAGTTGGGTTCTGCAGTTGTAATTTTACATGAATGCTGTAATATGAGCAGTATTAAACACTTCACATGCTTCACATATTTTAAATGTTCGGTTTACGGGTTGGACTTAGCTTTATTAATGACTTGACATGGGCATTATTATTTCATGTGACTATGCCTTAAAGTCGTAGGTTACGGGTTTTATTCAGTTGTATTGATCATATTACAAATACAGTTTTATCAGTTATACTGGGCTGAGTTCAGCTGCAGAGATGATGGACTATTACAGAGCCTTATGAGAGTAATGGTGGGGTAATGTTGCAAATAAATATTGCTGTTGCAGTGACATCAGTTACTGCAGGTATAGAGACATTTGTACCCTTGTTGCACTGGGGAACTGGTACAATGTTTGGAAGAACTGAAATGCTTTTAAATCTGTCAGGTACTATGGTGGTTAGGATTATTGCTCCTGGAGCCAAGGTTTGGAGTGGAGATTGCTGGAGTATTGAGTTTGACATCCTACTGGGTATCCCTAGGAACTATCCTATAACCATAAACTTTGATTTTCACTTTCATTTTTTTTTTTTTTTTGTGCATCTCTTAGCTTGGCCTGTTAATACAAGATTGGGTATGTCACAGAACACAGCACTGCATTCCAGCCATTTGTGAATATTCTTCTGCCAATGGACTCCAGTGCAAGTGATAAGAAACAGCAGACAGACTGTGTCATAGAAACATGTGAAAATTTTTGGGGGGGGTCCGAGATGCTCTAGGGGGTGGGGAGGGAATATTCTGAATAAATTTGCCTTCCCCCTCAAATGGACACATGTATACATGTCATAGCAATATATAGTAGCTAAGGGCTGTACCAGAACATGCTATAGTTCATTATTGGCAATGGTTTGTACTGACCTTTGACATTTTCAGCATTTTACTGCATGTCAGCTAAATCTGGCTTTTGGCTCCTAAGGGTTTGTATTGGCAGATTACAGCTGACATTTCTGTGGAATATATCTGTGGCTATGTTTCACCCCTGATAATCTTGTCTGGCCTCGTGTAATCACTTAAAAACTAATGCTATCCAGGAGTAGGGCATCAAACTACAAAAATTATAGAGAGCTGCAGTTTATGGACAGGGGAATCATTTTTAGTATCTCTTATGATTGGATAATTTGGTGGTATTCAGTCAACTATGGGCTGTCATTGATTATTGGAAAGTGATGGCAGCAAGTACCTTACAACAAAAACAATAGAATTTTTATGGTGAAACCTGTTGGGAAATGTGTCCACTTGGAAAGTTAGAACTCTTATGGTATGATGTATCATATTTGGTAGGTATTAGGCAGGTAGATGTGAATATCAGAGGTGGCCAGTACTACCTGGGAATGGCATCTTAGAATGGGCCTTGATATTGTAGATGTTGAACCACCTACATCGGCTATGGTAGAGTTAAAGGTAAAGGAATCCCATTACAGGCCTGGACAGGCCCTAAGGATTCCAGGAGGTTGAGGCTCCCAGATTTCAAGACATTCGGCACATAAAGGTGATAAGGTTGTCAGCCCTACGCACCGGCCGACTCTACCCCCAGGAAACATTCCTGGTACTCATTTCTGTTAGAAGCTGAGTCGACCCCAGGGCCATAGTGCGGCCGGAAGGATTATATCAATAAAAAAATCCAGTGACACCCTTGGGAATTGAACCCGCGACCTTCTGGCTTGTAGCGCGGTGCCTCAACCAACGGCTCCACCACGTGCCCCCCATCGGCTATGACTGTGTTAAATTGCATTATGAGAAGGGGGATAATATATTTGAAACCTTGTTTGGTAGAAGGGGTGGTAATGTCTGTGATTAAAGGAAGAGATCTTCTACAGTATTTTGTCATTAGCTTTAATGTGTGGTGAAAGGAATGTATGTATTGTGCAGCAACTTTTGGATGACTACCCAAAGTGTTTCATCGTGGGTGCAGACAATGTTGGCTCTAAACAGATGCAGCAGATCCGAATGAGCCTGAGAGGTGTGGCTGTTGTACTTATGGGAAAGAACACTATGATGCGGAAAGCCATCCGAGGTCATCTAGAACGCAATCCTGCTTTGGAGAAGTGAGTGTGCAATGGATTTATGGGAAACCTTTTTTTTTTTTCAAAACATTAATTTAAAATGGATATGCTTAAATGACAGTATTCCTTACTTTGATTTGAGTTTTTCTTAGATTGTGCAGTTGACATTAAAAGGAGAGCCATAGGTTATTAGTCATAACCTATGCTTATCTTAAGGGTTAACTCAAAACTTATTAGTCGTAAGTTAGAGTTGCCTCTTTAAGATATGAGTGGCTCAGGTTTGGAACATGTGTTGTAGGGAAGAGTAGTGTTTTTCTTGGACCATTTTGAGTGACTTAGCTTCTCATGAATGGATATGTCAGAAGTGCACAAATTCTGGACACCTAACTTTTTAACAATGACATCTGACATTTTCAGCATTATTATTGTGCCCCCCCCCCCACTTCTCCCAATACATACAAAAATGTGTCGGTTCAGATGCATCAGTGAGAATGAGAAAGTGCCAGGGTTACGTCTGTATTTTTGGAAAATTTTTGGACCAGTGGGTTAAGTTACAGCTTGCCATTTCCACTTTCTGTTGTCATTATTTCCAGTGTCCAGGTGTGTGTCATTTCATTCCTTCCACAGGAAGGAATGAAATGACACATGGATGTACAGAACCCACTCACCCTACTTATCCTACCAGAATGGGTATTTACATTTTGGTGCATGGTTTGTGAAAAATCTGTTATTTGAACAGAAAGAGAGAAAATTGTGAAATATGCGGCATTTTGTGGAAAATAAGATGGAGGTTATATGGCATTGCTTAAAAATGCAGTAAATGTCATTGTTGTCTAAGTATATAAAATGAATTTCTAGAGGTGTTCTTCTGTGTACATTTGCATATGTGAAATTAGGTCTTTAAAAGGTTCAACAGTCTGTATTGTATCACAAAACTTATTGCTTGTTAATGCAGCTATTGGAAATGAATGCCTACAGCTGTCAGACATGCTGGCCACCTGGTGAACATATTAAAGCCATGTGAAGTTCTTGTATAAAAATTGCCATTGCTGCACGCCAGGTAATTTCTCTAAGCTCATCCTCTGTATTGATATTTTTTTAAGTAGATTTTCAAAATGTATTCAAATATCAAATTTCATGAAAATCTATCCAGTGGGATTCGAATTGTTGCATGCAGACGGACGGACAGGCATGATGAAGCTAAATAGTCACTTTTCACAATTTTGCAGACATGCCTAAAAATGTTAGAATTTTCCAATTTATCTTTCTAAATTTAAAGTGTCCAGAAAGAAGGTGGCTCCCAGCTGTTTTTGTTGGAGTGACAGCTTTTTATACCCAAACTTTGTCATGTAATGGTATCTCATATATAGGCCTGGGATTATCTGCCATCTAGTAATATCTGTTATGTTCAGTATATATTTTTTTTATTGATATCTCTGAAATAAGTTTGCCAGGGTCTACCATAGGTTTGTAGGGACATGCCTCAGAATGTACTGCAGTGTTGTCTAACATTGTTTGAAAGAATACATGTTCCCTGTCATGTCTTGTTTAACAAAGAACCTAATCAAGATTTGTTTGGCAGTTGCTGTATTGTAATTTTCAGAGGAACTGACGTACCAGGAAACCACTTGTAAATTTGATATGTTCTTCCTTATATAGGCATCAAGCATACAACGGTGTGCATTATGCCTAATCAGAAACTTATGAATAAAATTTGCCACATTGCAACTGGATTGTTTGAAATTCTTGTTTAAGTGTTTGAATAAGCTTTCAGCTAATGACATGCAATCAAGTGCATGGTGATTGACCTGCTGGAAATGTCATACGTAATCAGTAAGCTAGCCGTTTGTAAGGGTTTCACATTGAACTGGATATTGTGTACACATGGATTAGGAAACAGTTGGCACGATTGTGATGGTTGGTGGTTCATCAGTGGATTGCTCAGTTCAGCATTCAAAAGGAGGGCAAGCCACATCTGTTTCCCAGATTTTTCTCACCTTTATTATGCTTTGACCTGAAAAGTTGGTATTTTTAAATTATTATTATTATTTATTATTTTTGGCCATGATTCATTGTTATCCATGTCTAGTTGGACCAAACAATGCCACAGATTGAATGCTCTTTAAGTGGGAATTTTTACACATGACAGATGATATTAATATGGGTTACCGAGCGTGGTTGGTGTGTACATTATTCTGCAAGTCAGCATTTGTGAAATGTTGGTGAATAAGACAGGCAGTGTACCTGTAACACTGAAGTGCGTTTCTGCAACTTTTGTTGTAGTGGAATAGCAATAAGTATTACATATTCTGAGTGTGTACTTGTATATGTAGCCTTAAGTATCCAGCGTGCACCATATTGTCATCTAAGGCCTGTCTGGCTAGACAGTATTTTTCCACATTATCTCATAAATGGCATGATTTTCAAAAAAGTCGTTGAACATTAAATGTGTGTTTTGATTTTCTCTACAGCTTCTATCTGAAACATTTCTCATTCTAAGAAGAACTGAGTGAGGCATGATCCAAAATATATGTTGTTGTTCATGTAAAGTAACCATTACTCCTGTCAGATATTAATGAAACTTGAATTTTCTTAAAAGATTTTCAGAAAATACTCAAGTATAAAATATAAAATTTCATGAAAACTGTCCAGAGGGAGCCAAGTTGTTCCACATGGACAGATGGACCGATACACAGATATGATGAAACCTATGTTCACTTTTTGCAATTTTATGATTGCGCTCATTGTGTCATTGCTCAGGCCGGCTAGCTTATGTTAAAAGTCAGTTTTATTGCACTGCAGAAGGAAATATTTTGGAGTCACATAAACCATTGTTTCCATTTTTATTTCCTTCCAGTTCCAGATGCGAGCAGGTGCAACACTTTGTTCCCCCCCCCCCACA
>Ga0268261_10000814_pt1 | contig 20536 bp, 12 predicted proteins | sample TergutNc150P1_FD_190353 | JGI IMG/M metagenome (GOLD analysis project Ga0268261, IMG submission 190353) | Nasutitermes corniger P1 segment gut microbial community from laboratory colony in Florida, USA - Nc150 P1 (SPAdes) (version 2) | ecosystem: Host-associated > Arthropoda: Insects >...
CTCTCTCTCTCTCTCTCTCTCTCTCTCTCTCTCGCTCTCTCTCTCTCTATATATATATATATATATATAATATAGTTATGTTTTTACTTCAAGCGTCTGCTGTATATTTTATGTAATGAAGTCAGTTCCCGCAGTTGCCCCTAGCAACGTGCAACCATTTAACAAGGCAATACAGCTCTGTATTCTTGGTTCGAAACCTTGTCACATGCTTTTTGTAGCATGTTGAACTAAGTCAGTGCTTCCAAATTAGACGTTAATAACATCGTCCCAGGCGATAAAATTGGCGCTAACCAAATATTTTCCTTTTTTATTGTATTAGGTCACTCCATTACCGAAAATGTGAATTTATTTTGTAGAAAATGCCTGAAGTGTAAAAGTAAAAATTATTTTGGGTGCATACTGAACATTGCGTAATCAGAAAGACTCACTTGTTAGTCGAGTAACGGCTATGAGTGAAGTTTTGCTGGCTGTCTAGGAAAAGGTCACATTGTTGGTTATGGCACTGTTGTAGACAGAGAAGTAACTTTATTTTGTACTTGTATCTTTTATTCTTATACGCTTTTGGTGTTATGTAGGCTTTTACAAATGACAGATTGACGTTCGTAATAAGTTACTTCGCGTACGGTCATCATGTGCTGTTTTTGAAGAAAAACAATATGCGGGAAAGAGAAAGAATTCTTCTGTTATTCGCAAAACTGCTGTGGGCAGAAGAAAAATAAGTTCTTAGAATGCATATTTATGCTATGAGCAAATAACTGATAAAAACCATAACCCACACATCCCGTATGAAAATGTCATGTATAAAATGAAGTGGACAGTGTCCATTCTATAATAGAGAGGCAATCAAAAAATTCTTGTAATCGGGACCAAAAATACCTTCGCGATCAGTATATTTTGTGTATACGCACAGCCAGTAAGATCGGAAATCTGTACAGAGTAATGGAACTCTGTAACCCAGATTGTTTTTTGTTTGAAGCAGCTAAGTAAAGAAATGTGAATTGGTGTGAACAGAAACAGTAACATGGAAGTAATAAAAGTGGGAAATAAATAAGAATGTACTCGTACTCCGAGTGGAGAAATCACAGCTGTATGCATTTATGTGTAAAATGACATACGGTGAAAATGAATAGTGTAAAACTGTTTGTTTACAAAAATGCTCTTGTAGTCCGTATGGTAGGGATAGCAGGCCAGACGTGAACTTAACGCCATTATATAAACACCGTGTCTGTGTAATAGAAAGGAAAAAGAGTAGTCACACAGCCACCAAAGACAACAAACATACCGCTACCATACAGACATAGAAGAACGATACGCAAACAAGCCACAGCAATAGCCAGGGGACAAAAAAACAAGGCACACTCACTCCACGTAACAAGACGCACACGTGTAACAAGAGCAAAATCGTCGCAAAAAAGACGAAACACAACACAGGACCGCACACAGGCACACCGCACATAAGTCCACCTAAAACAGAGGCCAAGAAAACGAACAACGGATAACCTGGAACACCACAGGAACCCAGGATCCACCACAAGAATACTGTGCGAAGATCAACCCACCGACCGATAACCACACATCCCCGGATGACCACCACGAAACAGGGAACCACAGCTGGGATTTTAACGGATTTTAAACAACTTTTAAACTCATTTGTGTACATATATATAGCATTAGTCTAGTAACGATAACGAGATCTCGTTTAAACTATATGTTATTTTAAATACTTTTAATTAGTTCTAACTCAATAGACAGACTGTGTGACAATAGAAAGCGTCCCTATATAGGGCACGTAAATTTGTAAAGATAATTTTAGAGCAACAAAACTTAGGCAAATAAGAACCCAAAACATTGGTATGAATATATATATTGTTATGAAAAATGTTAAAACCAGTACCATATTAACGAGTTTTGTTACTAAGTAAAATTAGCCATATCACAAACTGGCATTGGAAGTGAGCAAAACAAATAATCGAGGGACCTGATGATGGCCTAAAATATAGAGAGGTCGAAACATGTAGTCCAGGTGACATATAGTAAAATATACACGTATATAAAGAGATTGGCTGTGTATTGACTGCATCCTACAAAACTTCCTAAAGGAAAAAGATTTGCAAGACCGGCTCGAAGGCAATGCCAGTTCCTGCTACTGTGATTTACTCTTTTAGTTTTTTGTAATCTATTTAGTGTTGTCAGGAATGTAATTTTTTAATCTTGTGAAATTTATGTAATATTTCACAGCATATTTATTAATCATCTCTCTCTTATCGCAAACAGTAACGCATTTACGAACAATACAGTTAATGAAAAATTGCCTTTTTCTTACTTTCTGTTATATTTAATTGTATCATTGCGTCACAAGCATGGAAAGAGTTTACATGTTACGTATATACACGAGAAGTGACCCAACTAGAAGGATAGACATTCTAAAAAATTTGTTCCTGTGTTGGCAGAATGTCGCGATGCACTTTCCCAAACCTATACTAGTGTGAATCCACAGACAAAATTAAATACCCAAAGCTGCTGTCTTCTTGGTTATTTTGAAGCTATTGCCAGTTTTGTTTTTCCTTTGTTCTTGTAAAATGTTACTTTTTTAACCTGTGTCACGTGAAGTTGCGCATGACTAGAAGAACTATAGTTTTTGAATGTAAATGCCTTCGGATGAATAGGTCAGTGGAACCTGCACCTGCCGACAGATCGCTGGATGGTGCCCACAGCCGGTATGGACACAGTTGTAAGAAAATAGAAACCTACCCCAGCCGAGAATAGAACCCAGTTGTTAAGCACCTTACTAACCATCAACAATTTAGTTTCTACTCACAGAAAGTACTTACGTTTCCATTACAAAGACCAGTAGGAAAATGATGTTAGGGAAGTTATTATTCTTTATTGTGAGAATCTACGGAACTCGTAAATACCCTGTGTGGACACACTGAAAAGTTTTGAAGTTAAAGTAGATGGTTTGTATAGTTACCACTCTTTTTCAAAGAGTTTATAAAGAATTCTATCCCGCTGCTAATGGATAGAGGTATTTACACACTGTCTGCTTTTATGGTTTTATTAAATCGTCAATAGTGCGATGTGTTGTGTTATGAACATTCGGAGTTTCGAGTTTTGTAGTCCGATTCTCGTCTGGGACCGCGTTTAAATGTAGTTCGCTTCAGAGGAGTTGAAGCCACATTCAGTGGATGGTTAGTAAGGTGCTTAACAACTGGGTTCTATTCTCGGCTGGGGTAGGTTTCTATTTTCTTACAACTGTGTCCATACCGGCTGTGGGCCCCATCCAGCGATCTGTCGGCAGGTGCAGGGGCAAAGAGCGAATATGGTTACTGAACTATGCATCCCAATGCTCCCCATACATCACTCAACATTGTCACCACTAAGTGGAAGTATTTGTAAACTGACTGATTGTTGCATCAGCTGCCTTCGGTCCGGCCGCAGAGCCTGGTTCACACAAAGTAAAGGTAAACTCCAATTTCGAATTTTCTTGCGCGTTTCTACACGTCATCAAATGTCTTGTACGTTTTATGCATCGAATGTAATTACACAACGGAACTACAGGTGTCACTGACGATTTACAGATCACACCTCTGATCTACAGATACCGCGCTGCATATCTATAAATATCACACTGCAATTGTGCAAATAAATATTCTTGCAGACCTGCAGGTATCTACGTGCATACGTCGCAGTACAGATCCACAGATATTCTGCACATCACTTTGAATCCACAACATCGTACAGATTATATGCACATAAAAACACTATACTTACGACCTTGCAAATGTCACACAGCAAGTCGCATGTACCCTACTACGAAATTACGACTACCACACTACAGATCTACAGAAACGATGGCTCTGATCTACAGATGTTAGTACTGCAGACCTAAAGATGCCACACTACGGTGGACAGATACACTGCAGACATCAAATAAAATTTATTTGTTGAGTTTCATGTACATGTCTATGGGAGTACGAGCAACTGGTAACACCAGGTTTTTGCCTGTACGATTCAGCTGAAGAGTATCTGTAGAGATTCTAATCTCATCTGAATTTTTTGTATAATAAAGTATTTCTATTTGTAATTCCTCCTGTCTGAGATTTACTCTAGACTTTGCACAATTTTTTCACACCGTATTTCCACTTGCGCATTTTAATGTGTAAAATGATTTACCAAAATATTTAAAATTTTGTTATCTTGTTGAAACTGATCACTTTCTTGTATGCTGTTTCTTCATTTATGCTTAGCCTTATGGCATTCAAAAGTTTTTCTCATTACCTCTGTGTGTCTTTACATTTTAGTAATATGTGTACCATATTCTCTTCTTCCGTACATACGGGGCATCTTTAGTTTTTTATATTTTTCCTTGTGCCTCTTGGTTTCCAAATTCTCAGTCGAAATCATGGTAACACAATTCTCGCATTCAAATTACATCGATCTGTGTAAAATTCTGCCCTCTCTCTTGTTTAATATGCCAGTATTAGACCAGGGTTCTTTACTTTCATTTTTGCTGTGCTTGATTTTCTTTGAATATCTGTACACATAATTTTTATTGTTGATATCTTTCCTTAAATCCCTCCCCTGTCTGTCTACCCAAATATATCCTAATGAAATTTTATACAATTATCTCGTTTCAGGTTTTCCATCTGGCACCCTTAATAGCATTTATCTATCCATATTTTCCGTTAAAAAAATGCTGAAACAGTATTTTACTGTACTACAAAGCCCCTTGCCTTTGCTACTTGCTGTATAAATTCGCGTTCTGCCGTGCCGTTTGCTGTGCTCCTTGAGCTCCTTATGACGTTATGCGAGGGGTATGTCAAAACTAAGTTCCGATCACCTGAATTTCGCGCGTAAAGGTCACGAGACGGTTGCACGTGCGCACAGTTATTTCACGAACATTCCCGAAGGGGTACGTCACGCTTTAATCGCAGTAGCAAGCTGGAGTTGTTGAAATATGGCAAAACGCATTGAAAATCCCGCCGACTGTGAGATCCGTGCAGTCATCCGATTTCTACAGGCCAAGAATATCCAACCAGCCGATATTCACAGACAAGTGTGTGAGCGATGAGTGACAGTATGGTTCGACGATGGTGTAGGTAATTTGAAAGTGGTCGAGATAACGTGCACGACGACAAACGCAGCGGTCGCCACAGCGTCATGACTCCCGATCTCGTACAGCAGATTGAGATGAAAATCCGCGAAAACAGACGCTTCACCATCACGGATCTGGCCGAATTTTTCCCGAATGTGTCACGGAAAACTGCACCGGATTGTGACTGAAAATCTACATTTTCGGAAACTGCAGAGGTGGAAACGACAGTAAACAATTGGTTGCAACAACAGGCGGTAGACTTTTTCGACACAGGCATTCAAAAACTTGTGACACGATACAACAAGTGCCTCGATTCTGCTGGTGACTACGTAGAAAAGTAGTGTTTCGAATTGCCTAACTAGACTTACATATAACATGGATGTAATATCATTCATTGCCAAATAAATTTTGTATTGGAACTTACTTTTGACGTGCGCCTCGTACATAATCGTCCCAGAATTCCTTAAATAACTTTTCATCCTTCTTTCACACCTCATAATTCAATCCCATATAACATTTTAGACACACAAATCATCTCGCATATGTTTTATAGTACTTTGACATTCATATTGGGTATTTTTATTAAAACGTTTTCAGTTGCTCGTAACGTTTGTCTTTCGTTTTTATAACCCCCCCCCCCCGTTCAGCCCAACTTTCTAGCTTTACCCCTAAATAAGTAAATTCCTTTACTATCTCCAGTCTTTCACCATACTCATACCAATGTTTTCCGTTTAACGATGCCTGTGTTTTGTGCGGTGTGCCACTTTTCTGTACGACGAGCCGTTTTGTGACAAATCGAAGTTTGATTTGAACTTAATCTGTAGATTATTACATAACACAACTCCAACAAAATTTGCAATATTATAATATATAATTTTACAGCTGAAACTTCAACTTCCGCATATTTCGACCCTCTTCGGGTCATCTTAAGGGAGTATAACACATCGATTATATGTGTATGAAACGTAGACTTTGTGTAAATAAATTAATCTAAAATTGGCTTTTGATTTTGAGCAGAGTCGTCCCAGTTGTGTTTATCAAATCGTAAAGTATCAAACATGGATAGATATGCAGTCAGAAAACAACTATGTTATGTTATCAGGTATTGTACAACGTATCAACTACATGTTTTGTCCATTACTTGGCCATCATCAGGTTGTACTAAGCTTATACAGTAACTGCATTACATCATCAACAGGAGCTGAATGTCATCTGTAATATCCTGTACAATAACTCGTTCCCCATTAAACCTCAAAAACAGATCGCCCATACTAAGACACGGCAACAAATGACACAAACTTCAAAGTGCAAATGGGCCACATTCACCTTCGTAGGTAAGGAAACGTCATACATCACAAACGTATTCAGGCGAACAGACCTCAAGGTAGCATTCCGGACAAACAACACCATAGGGAACCTGCTCAGACAAAAGAACCCGACCCCGATAAGTTCTCACTATTGGAGGTGTACAAATGAACCTACTCAGATTGCAACAAAGCATACGTCGGACAGACTGGAAGGCGATTCCCCACACGTTACAACGAGCACGAGGCGTTCCATAACAATACCCACACGTCCAGTTTTGCGCAGCACCTTCAGGAACAGGCGCATTCCTTTGGCCCCATTGACAACGTAATGCAGGTCTTACACCATCACAAGAAAGGGGCCCATCTGAACACGGTTGAAAGATTTTACATTCATGCCGAGTATGTAGCCAACAACCACCTGAATGGCAACCACTCCATATTTCCCAATGTAATCTTTGACACCCTCCTAAAAACCCACCGTCAATAACCCCCCCCCACCTACCCCCTACCCTGAAAGTGGTCAAGACCCAAACATTCCAGTACATGGCACTACCTCCACAAAAGCATGCCATCCCTAAGGGATAGGGCACACGCATACCCACACAGATCTAGATAAGAAACAGGACTGTCTAGATCAGAAAAGTGCGATTCTTGGTGATATATATTTCGAGAATGAACAGTTATTAATGAAAGCGGGGCAGGCACGATGCCCACGCCGTGAAAACCCTGCAGTAATTACCACGCTCTGAGTGACATAGTGGTTATATTATCATAATATATGGTGATAATTCAGTTGTGATAAGGAATGCCGATACAGAGGCGCACTCACGGACATCAGCACCAACCATGTAAGTAACACTCCACTCCTAGTACCTGTGTTACGATAGCACTAGGACCCATAACCCCTAGACTATTACATAGGTGTCATTTTATTCCACAGATAGCTGGTCGATACTGATATCCACTACAGATGCCCTGCCACACCATAGACATCATACGGCATCGTCACAGTAACGCGGCGTACTATCTGCAACACAACGCATAACTACTAAAAATACAGCGTGTATAGTACTATATACCACTGTGATAAAAACTACGGCGAATGCTGCTGCCGAGTGCGATCCAACGGAAAGGCAGGGATATTCAATACGGGAAGCGGCGTCGAACCTTAGTAACAGTGTGTGACAAGTTTCAACTTGTTTGGTGTAGTCAGTCATAAAGGCAGGGATATTCAATACGGGAAGCGGCGTCGAACCTTAGTAACAGTGTGTGACAAGTTTCAACTTGTTTGGTGTAGTCAGTCATTTGTGAGCTAGAAGGCGTCGAACCTTAGTAACAGTGTGTGACAAGTTTCAACTTGTTTGGTGTAGTCAGTTATTTGTGAGCTAGAAGGTTTGATTGAAAGTTTGCCGTAAATCATGGATCACCAACAACTCATTAACATGAAATTTTGTTTCAAACTGCAAAAAAGTGCTAAAGAAACACACTAAATGTTAAAATTAGTTTATGGTGATGCTGCAGTGACCATGACGGTTTACAAGTGGTTCGAGCGATTTCGTAATGGTTGTGAATTGGTTGAAGACGAGGGGAGATCGGGACGTCCTTCAACGTCAAAAACCCAAGAGAATGTTGAAAGAGTAAGCGAAATGATTCGATCAAACAGGCGATTGACTATTAGGGAAATTTCTTAGGATCTGAACATCTCTTGCGGTTCCGTTTAAAGCATTTTAACAACAGATCTGAACATGAGGCGAGCGAGTGCGAAATTTGTTCCACGTGTTTTGACGGTCGAACAAAAGCATCAGCATTTGTCAATTTCATTGGAGTTGCGCGATCGCGCCGCTTCAGATTCCAGCTTTTTAGGAAATGTCATCACGGGGGATAAGACTTGGGTCTATGGTTATGATCCTGAGGCCAGGGTTCAGAGTTCTCAATGGAAATCACCCAGTTCTCCTCGTGCGAAAAAACCGCGTCAATCAAGATCCAACATCAAGGTGATGTTGATTGTGTTTTTTGACCTTCATGGAATTGTGCGAGCTGAGTTTGTACCCAGGAACACTATGGTGAACTCTGAATATTACAAGGGCTTATTAGAGCGTTTAAGAAACGATGTGCGTAGAAAACGACCTGAGAAATGGGCAAACGGTTTCATCCTCTATCATGATAACGCTCCCTGTCACATATCGCTTCTGGTACGGCAATTTCTGTCAAATATAAATATTACCGTGTGTCCTCATCCACCTTATTCACTGGATCTGGCACCGCGCGACTTCTGGCTCTTTCCCAAAGTCAAAATGACCATGAAAGGTAAACGTTTTGAATCGATTCAGGACATCGAGGCAGCCACGACAGCGCAACTAAAGACACGAAAGAGGACTTCCAGAACTGCTTCAAAAAGTGGCAAGAACGATGGGATAAGTGTGTTCGAAGCGAGGGGGAGTATTTTGAGGGGGATTAATGGCAATGTGTCTTTTAGCGAAATATTTTTTTTATGTAAACATTCACCGTATTTTTTATCACACCTCGTACAATACAACAACGGCAGAAGACCAATGCACTACCCAGCTGTCTTCTCAGTGTTAATATATACCAGTGCAACGGTAACCAATAGGTTACCCCTCTGGAACACAGCGTCCCGGTTTTAAAACTGGCGTCAAACAATATGAACAGAATATAGTATGTAGTATACAGATAGCAAATATTAGTACCATCCTATTGATTGAGTTCATATAGCTGACCAATGTAAACGAGATCTCGTCTGCCATTAAATATGCTGATGATGTAGTACAGTTACTCTGTAAGCTTAGTACAACCTAATGATGGCCAAGTAATGGCCAAAACATGTAGTTGATACTTTGTATACTACCTGATAATATAACAATTGTGTTCTGACTGTATATCTATACATATTTGACACTTTACGATTGGGTTTTGATGTTATAAGATGGTTCGAAGGCTGTAGTAGAGACTTACATTTGCTGAAGTGCTTCATATGAGGCGGTTTTCATAAATGTATAGTGTTCAGTCGCGCTATGCACAAGTTGCTTCTACGACATAAACACTTGTAATCCTATACCTTTATAAAAACCTTCTCATGTGAAGCACTTCAACAAATGTATATTTCTACTACTGCCTTCGAGCCATCTGATAACATCAAAACCTAATTTTAGATTATGTTCATTAGGTCTACGTTTCATACATATATAATCGATGTGTAATTCTTCCCGAAAATGACACGAAGAGGCCGAGACATGTTCGAGATGAAGTTTTAGTGTTTTAGTTGTAAAATTATGTATTAATATTGTGCAGTTTGTTTGTGATGTCTTATGTAATTATCAATTAATACACAGACATGAACAACATAAAACCTCTACGATTATTGTAAACCAGAATTATGTGTTTCGGAAACTTTTAAAATAATACCACCATTCTGAAAATTACTGAAAACTGTTTAGAATTTTTGTAATTAAACGTGCAGGTTTACGGATTCGAGAATATTTGTGTCACGAAGGGGTAAAAATTGAACTCCTTAGTATATAGCCATAAACATTCGTTAGTTCTGTGTCGTCCGCTGCTGTCGTGGTGATGGGAATTCTTAGAATCTGACCTCACTGCTCGCTGGAGTTACTCGCGTTAGTGTGAACCTTGCGACGTGCAATTTTCTTCTCCACCTGTTTCTTTTTTACACCTGGTACTCCACTTTAAGGCTGAAGATATAGTTTCCTATTGAGGTCAACCGTGTCTGCGCAGTGGCTGGTGTATTGCTTGTGAAAATGATTTATTTAATGACGGTATCAGTATCGGTACCAGTAAACTGTGTTTTAGCCCGTGGTTGAGGCAGCAGAGGCCAGGATGGAAGCCAAATTCAGACCATCTTCCGTAGGTTTCGCCAGTATTGTTCCTTTGTTTTTGTCCTTCCACCGCTTCATATTCGGGATGTCCCTGGTTGAAACTCTAGTCCAAGAGTGAGCTCTGTGATATTTTCATAATGTTCTTTGCACCGCTATGGAAGTGGTTTCAAATAAGGCGACGAACCTTCCTGCCAGACACTGCCCCCCCCTCCTCCTCCCTCGCGTCTTTGCAGATGATGCAACACGCGCGGGTTTTAAAGAGCAGCGGCCCGTGCGTTCGTTCAGTAGTGGCGCTGAGATGGGGCAGGCGGCTCAGACCATCTTGATCGTAATGCTGGCGCTCTGCAGCGGCGCCGTCGTGATGCTGGCTTTTCCTGGCGAGGGACACAAGAACGACGACCTGCTGGCGCGAGATGGTAGGCGTTACGATAGTGTGTGTGTGTGTATGTGCGTGCGCGCGCGCGCGCGTGTGTGTGTGTGTGTGTGTGTGTGTGTGAGTGGGCTTTTGTGATTCAGTGTTGAACATCCAGAGTCCATGAATGTGGAGTGACAATCGGACATATAGTAAATGATTGCGAAGTTAGATGAAGGGAAGAGACCAGTTTTTAGAATTAGGAGTAAATGGAACAATAAGCCAGTACTTGATGGTTCGTATAAAAAAAGAGTGTGGGGATGAGGAATTGACTCATTGGACCAGGATAGGGACTAGTGTCAAACTGTTGTGAACAGAGTAGGTAGTGAAGTACCTTAATTGAGGGGGCTGGGGGTGTTATGGAAATTCGTTTCTCACTCACAGAGTGAGGTGAACATGTCGACGCAAGGCAGCTGAGCTTGTAATCCATCTGACTGTCGTGTATTGTACAGGAATACACTCAAACAGTTAACAGCGGTAACTTTGTGTACCTTCTGCTGTACCATTAGAAGACTGCTTTTTTAAAAGTGATTTTGTAGTCAACCAACAAGGAGCGATTGTTTCACAACTTAAACCTACAAATTCTCCATGCGATATAGAAGTTTCACGGAGATTTAATTGTGTTAGAAACGGAATTTTATTTCGGAAATCAAAAGTAAGTTTCCTCTCATTGGGATGAGGCGCCCAGAAAACGAAGGTCTACAGTGTGGGAATCGCTGCTGTTGTGTTCACCGCTCAGGTACCCCAGAGGTGCTTACAAGGTTCTGGTGGTGAGAATGAGGGAAAGAGAGCACTTGGAAGACCTCGGCTTAGATGGGAGGATAATATTAAAATGGATTTTGAAGAAGTGGGATGGGTAGGCATGGACTAGATTGATCTGGTCCAGGATAGGAACGGGTGGCAGGCGCTTATGAATGACCCAATGAATCTTCGGGTTCCGTAAAACTTGACTGGTTGAAGATGTGTTAGTTTCCCAGGAAGGTCTGTGCTCCATGGAGTTAGTTGGTTGGTACGTGTAGTTAACACGTCGCTTTATAGGACTAACGGTCCTACGTATTCACAGACGGGATGTTACAATAAACGGACAAGAAGACGTCAATTGCGTCTACTTGTGACCTCTGTGCTTCTGAGTATTCCCAGTTTGTTTTGTGTCACTTTGGCCTTTGCTGATGTATGAAACACTTCGGTATTATTTTTTAGGAAAGCTGCCTCCTTGTTGTAGCGTAGTAATATCTGGAACATCTACACGTTCACCCTTTGTACCTTGTTTGTTCTGACATGCTCAGTCTGGTAGGAGAAATTCTTTCGGGAGACGGGTGTGGTTCACCGAATCACATATAGTTTTTGTTATTTTTTACTTATTGATTTATTTATTCATTTATACTTGATATAAATAGGCGTACTCTATCCAGTTAAACAACTAAATCGTTTTCTAATAAAATAACACAGTCACTTCACTTGCACTCCCTCACTCACATCCTTCTCGTACGCGACTGCTTTCTCACTGGACTGCTTGTGTTCGTTATCTGCTGCTAAACCGTTTCCTCATTTAAATTTCTCTCTGTACACCCCTCCTACCTATCACCAACGGGTCTTGAACGTACGTTGACAGTTTACACTATAAAGTATGTCTATGAAACGTTCGTAACTGATACAAGTGAACCATATAAACAAATATACCAAAAATGTTCGGCTACCAACAGTTCAGAGGTGCTGGCTTAGAGATGGCCAAAGTCTTGGTGACGCCACCCATTTAATATTGTAACAATCACTGAACGTAAAGTTTCAGGTTTTGACGGCAGTGGTTGTGCAAATGATGGTCGTACTGTGGGCTTTTACATCATGCAGTGATTAAAGGTTCCGACGTTTCCCCGAAACATGTCATCGCCCCATTGCGTACAAATCCAGAAGACGACCTTTATTTGAATTTCTGAATTTTATTATCATGTTATCAGACTGTTTACTGCTTTACCGCTTTGCCATTTGTCACGTGAGACCAGTTCGTCCAAGAAAGTTATATATTTATATTTTTATCCGACAGTTTCCGTGCCATATTCTACCATGCGTGCACACACTGCCAAGTACTGGGTTCCAGAAAGTAGGTGACGTGAGGTCGGATGCACTGATGTCCTATTTTAACCCTAAATCATGTAATTAATGCCTTAGTGACATATGGGATGAGGTGCGAGTTGTAAACATTGTGTCCGGTTAATGTTAGTATGAGGAGGAAACAGATTTGTCTATTCTCTGCAGCGTCTACACCGGCTTGGGTTCCAACCGGCATTCTGTTCAGTGGTAGCAGAGACTTTTTGCCGGGCGCTGCAGTGTGATCTCTCTCCAGAACTTTCGACGACTTTGCCTCTAAACCTTCATACTTATCATACATCGACCAGTGTCTTCCATAAAGTGCCGAGGTTAAGGATGGGTGCATTGCGTCTCTGCCTCTTTTACTCTTTACGCATTCTTGGCGTGACGTCTTACGAGTAACTCTAAAACCTACTGGCTAGTGCAGTGCTGTTCAACCTTATCACACACAAAATATTTATTCTTACTACTAGGTACAGATAAAATTCATAGCAGTTTCTACTTTTGTGATTTAGATCTCTACAAAATTAACATTACTTTCATAACATTTTACTGTACTATGAAATACTAAAGTAAAACTATCAAGCAGGATCTCGACTAAAATATTTTTATATCTTCTGTGCTTTAATGAGAGACGTGAGTTTATAGACCTCAGCTGGATTTGATGGCAGCTTGTCGGTTCTATATGGTATAGTACTGACGGCGAAGATCAAGTTTGATTTCAGCTGCGGGCAGCTACTCTGTTCTTGATTCAGGCCATGGCAGAAAGTGCCGTTTTTTTGCACGATTGTGTTGATACAGTTGTTAGCAAAGCCACCATTGCTTTTCATCAAAGGGAAGGGTACTTTATGACTTCACACCGGGGTTTTGAAAGGGATTTTTTCTAGACATTGGTCTAAAACCGGTGGCCTGTCATATAAATTAAATTATTTTGAAAGTCGCCATTAATTTTAGCTGTATCTCCATGCTAAACGGCGAAAAGGTTATTCTGTCATGAATGAGTACAGAGTACGCCGAAAATTTCTCAGGCAGATTCTAAGCGCGTTGCGTAATGCTGGACTGCAGGAGGTTCGTGCTTTATCACTTTTTTGAAATAAATCCTGTATTTTAGGAAGTGCTTCCAAATGGTCGGATTTCACTCGTTATTGTCACAGAAACAGTTTCTTATGAAAGACCTGCACTGCGGTGTGTGTATTAATAATAGTCCCACAACGATCACACTACGGAGTCTGCTAGACATGCTGAATACGTGTTCCCCTCTGGCAATCAAATCTATTAGAAGACGTTTGATCTTGATAATTATTGGCGTCTCTCTTGCAAAATATTTACTCATTTTCTGCTTGCCGCTTTCATTTCTACCATCAAAATACAGCAACCAGATTTTGAAGGTTGGTGAGTTTGAAGGGTTTATGACGAGTTTTCACTCAAGAGTGACTGGGGAAGTACGAGTTGCGTCCGGCGGTCAAGAATTGTATCAGTTGCGTCCCGAGGTGTCTGCTACACGTGTATCAGTTGCGTCCCGAGTTGTCAACCCCAAACATGACGAGTTGCATCCCGCGGTTAGTAAGGAATTGTATCAGTTGCATCGGAAGATATGGGTGTACAAAATGTCCAACAATTGGAAGTTTCTTACACACTTTTATTGCACTTTACTTTCTACGCAATTATACGCACACATAGAGAACTATTGAATAATATCGACAACACAGTTATATCATGTTACTGTCTAATGTTTAAGCCCTATTAAAAAATCTTTTCGGGGAAGATGACAGGCCTATTATGTTCCTAATATTGCCCATTTCAAGTTATTGTTATGATCTGATGAAAACACTTTCTCCGGAAAGAGTTTTAATGCAGTAAGTCTCGGAGTACCAAGCACATGACCCCCGAACTGTGCTCATATAATTCTCATCCATTCTGCAGAAAAGCCTGTGTGATATTTTATTAACATCCTGTTGTTTCATGTCCAGAAGTTATTCAGTTGTTTCTCCAAATATGTTTGATAATTAGTAGCACATTTCTGTGTGAACAGTTGTTTTCACTCATGATACGAAAAAAAAAAAGATCTCCGAAATATCAGGATGAACGGATACCAATAATGAGAGTAGCAAGAACACAAACGTTAAATCTGAAATTAATAAAGTAAGCACAAATAAAAGATGCCAGTTTCTTGAAAATATTGTGCCTAAAAATAAGACATCAGAACAGAACCCGAATGGATATTGTTATGTACATTTTGTATTGACGTTGGGATCCAACAAATGCTTCCTTTATCTGTGGCATCATGAATTTATATTTATTTTTAAAAGGTATACCTTCCGACCTCAAATCTCGTAGCTCACTGTGGTTTGATATGCGTAGTATCTGTTATCTTTTGTGCAATAACATGCACAGTGACAGAAGAGGCAAGTGGCATCGTAAATGCAAGCAGTAAGGAACTACAAGTGTGTGCTTCGTAGAAATTTATACGACACAGATGAAACAAGTTCGATTCTGAAATCATATTAGCCCTGTACTGTCCAATTTTTGAGGAGATTAAGGCTCTTTTTTGAATGTTGCTGTTTTTTTAAATCATCGGGTAGTGACGTTTCTCATTTTGTTGTAGGTCTCATTCTGTATTTTTTTTTTTTGCAGTGCAGATACAAGAAGAAAAATATAAGGATGCGCACTGTAAAATAGTGCATTTTAGTGGGCATGCAATAACTCACATACGTTTATGGTCCTCATTGATGATGCAGTACATTCGGACCAAACAGACAGGGGAAAATTGGAGTCTGCATCAGTATAATTTTCTAGCAGGTAGTCGCAAAACTGTTCCACTCGCTTGTCGTTCGGAAGATCATACAAAAATTCCAACGCAAAGCAGTCACAGACTTCCACCGGTGGTAAAAGCGACAGTCCGAATATGTTCTTCAAGAACTGACTTACCACAGAGCCTTTCTTTCCATACTGCTTGCCGAGTCCCACAGTTTGTGTTTTCCGCCACCAGCTCCGTCCTAAATGGAAACGAAATGCTTTAACTTCACAGCCTGGCCACACTTTTGTCACTGCGTTGTGAATGGCGGTTTCGAAGTCAGCATAAACAATTGCTGGAAAAACATTCACACCAAGTTTTGCAGCCTATGATATCTTATGTCTGAATACGTCCTCATAGGTCGTTTGATGTTTATTGGCCGGTAAGAAAAAATGCAAGTTGCACATAGTGAGTCCATAAATTGTAAATAGTTAGTGGAAAAACTTCGGTGCTGATTTGAATGTTCCATCAACGTAAAGTACATCATTGGAGCTAAAAAACTGTAAGGTGGTTTTGCAAGAAAACATTACAATAGTTTTTTCCGAGTCATTAACAAGTAAGTTCTGCCGAACTTCTTAACACTTGTACAGCACTTAACATGAGTTTCTTCAATATCTGTTGGTAGAGGAAGCAGCTGGGAGGATCGTGCTTTATGCGTGTTCCGGCTAATGTTTCTTATGTCTTTATAAGTGACACTATCCAAGTACTGGCTTCGTAGTTCTTTGTGTAACAGTTTGCGCGGGTTTTCACACAAGTCCTCCACTGCTTTCCTTTTGACAGAATTGTTTAATATCTGTCGGTTTAAGCAGGCTTCGCTGTCTGCATCATGGTTGTGCATCACATTCCCCCGTCGAAAATCTCTGGACTCCCATGCACTTTATATAACATTTACATTTATTGTTAGTACAACACCCTCGTTCCATTTTGTCAGCAAAAAGTTTTTGGAAACGGAACTTAGGGAATCCCTGAATGACAAGGAGATCTACCTGAAAAGTGACCGCGGAACGCAACTAGTACTCTGATCCTAAACAGTCCGGGACGCAACTGATACACAGTCGTTATCTGAAAAGTGACCGCGGGACGCAACTAGTAAATCCCGGAGTGACCATCTTTAGAAATGTAACTGAGAAGTCAAAATAAATGATATTCTAGGATCCTCCGCCCTCTTATCTGAGACGCTGTTTGGTGTGTTTAAGCACGTTAACAATATTCGGTTTTCAGTCGCAATTGGACGGCAGAGAACAGTATATAGTGTAATTTTATAACTCTTTGACTGTCCAAACAGTCACAGAGGTTGTCACTCGGAAAGGAATCTTTTATGGCGATTTATTGTCGCCGGCAACAGTAAAACTTATTTAGGTCTTAATGTCCAGTGTCCGATTTTGCTCTTAGGTTAAGTAAATGTGAAATTAGCAACAGATGTTTATTCAAACGCCCTACATGCAATGTCACACAAATCCGTCCATTGGTAGTCGCGTTGGTACATCCCGACAAATGGACAAACAGTCGGACTAATAAACAGTCTGATACCACTTAACTTAATATCGTCGGAAATAATAAAACGTACTTAGCTCTTAATGTAAAACGCTCGATATTTTTTCCAGGTTTTAACCAAATTTGGAATTTCTCGTCAGATTCCATAAAAATCATCAATTTGAGAGTTAACGTAAATCGTCCAGTGGGGTCCGCGCTGACACACGCAGACAGACGGACTAACAGCCTGATACCATTTCATTGGAGAGCGCTTATATGGCGATTTAATGTCGACAGCAGCAATGGAATTTGCCATGGCTGAGGCGATTATTCGCCGGCCTTTTACCGCGAAAGCCCGGGTTCGATTCCGTGTGAGTTTTGTGGGGGATACAGCGGCACTGGGATGTGCTTTCTCTATAGTGCTTCGGTTTTCTCCTGTCAATATTATACATCAGTGCTTCGTACTACGAGTAATCGTATTACTCTTCATGTCACAAAGACAAACAGGTGAAGCCTGGAGTTGACCTCAAGCAGGGCAGTGCGCTGTCTGATATCAGGAGGAACGAGTAAGAAAAGTAGTCACATTTATTTCAATTCAAACCTGCAAATGCACACAGGTTTATTAAAATTAAAATAATATTATGAAACACCAACTCCTAATTGTTTTGGACCTTACTGTCCCGTAATCAAGGAACACACATTGTATAAAACCGCTGCATGCAATTGTATAAAACGGTTGCAGCTGTTTTATGCACTTATGTGCTCACTGATGATGGGCTAGTTAGGCCCGAAACACGCAGGATTTGGTGTTTTATAATCGCATTGTAATTTTAATAATATATGCCTCTGTTGGTTTTAATTGTAATAATTGAATTATAATGCACGGAATGGAGAAGGTGAAATACCTTCACGTTGTTTTATAGTCCTCCAAGTGTTCATTAATTAACAGTTCCGACTTTACTTTCCACTGCGTTTAGTGTATTTCCATGGTAGCATATGTACATTGTTGAAAGCTGACTTGGAGATTTTTCATTCATTCATCCGTATAAAACGAACTGATGCAGGAAGGGAAGGATGAGTAAGGGAAGCAAATGATGAAGGGCCGTTAACAGTTCGAATTAACTCTCGAGATAGACGAGACCCCTGTACCCTCACTGACATTTTCCACCACAGTTTTTAAAGCCAGATGTCTCGTATGTAGCCCGGAAAGGGTTAACAAATCCCATTTTATTTGTGTTATACTTTGCGAATTTATCAGTGTTCTAAGACTGGACCGCTGATGGTAGCTGAATATAAGTTTGGAGGTTTGGTGGAGTAATACTTATTCGGAGAACACATCTTTCATGTGTTTGTTCAAGCGACAACGTGCGGTAGTTCTGCTGAGATTTTCCAGTTGCTGGGACAGTGCCCGAAGAGTAGAAAAAGTACATCAAAATTTGACTGTCCCTATCCTGAGGACTGGGAACAGCGTCGTTAATTCAAGTAATAATTCAGTAGGGATCCCAGAGCAGTTATGTGTATGTCAGTAAGGCAGTCGTATACGCAGTAACCGTCAGGGTACGAAGGACAAGGCTGACGGCCGGCCTAGTGACCCCAGAGGTCGCGTCCTTGCTGCGTGGCGGAAGCAGGAAGAAGAAATACTACGCCGAAATGTGACACTGAGGTCGTGAAGGAGTTTGCGTCGTATCGGTTTCTGATATACAGGATCAGCTGTTCAGAGCTTCGATTTCCCGGAAGAAACAAAATACTTCGCGATTAAGAACGGACTTCGGGTTTCATTTCGAAACTAAACTTTCATAAACAGGGGTTTGAACTCGTGACTTTCCTCTGCATACCGTACGTTGTTAAGCAGTCTTGTACCTGTTGGGCAGTGACGTTACTGTCAGTGGTCCTCACTCATGCGCAGCCCCTTTCCAGCAGTTAGAAAAATTCCTAATTTTGTGTTGGGTGGGCTGTATTTGGACGGATTTGTTGATGATGATGTTGGGAGGGCTATATGAGAAGCATGCGGCGTAACGTGGAATTTGGCCACCAACTCAGAATTTGCTCTAGGATCGGGAAAAACTACGGAAAACGTTCGCTGGTTGGCCGGTCGCAGGACCTTCCGAATACTTATTACTTACTTCTGTCTAGCCAGCAATTCGGCATTCGGTTACACGAAACCTTACATTGGTACCTATATGTGCAGTTGCTTGGTTTGAAACACGTACAGATTTATTTATTTCGTGTCTCTTCCTTTATTTCACTCGTGACATGTCCTCTAATTTCGTCCAAATGACATTTAAATTTAGTTCTTATCGCTTAGAGAACGCACGGCATGGCCAGTATAATGCCTTGCCGGCAATATTGTTTAGGGAAATAATCGCTGTTTATTTTGAGGATTATATGGAATGTGCAAGTAAGTTTCGCAAGAAAAATGTAGAGTTTTTGAGTGCGGCATGGTTACCACTGTGATTTACAGAGCGTGTGAATGTACCTCACGCTGCCATTCACGTCAAAGGAACACAAAATAAATTTAAATTCGTACACAGTGGCGGAAAGCAGAATGAAATAAAACATTATTTCACACTGGATGTCTGGATGCGGGCTGCCGTAGTTGGCTGCAATCGGTTGGCAGCTCTGGCCTTGTTGCCAGTTCAACTGTTGACCTCAGTTTGATTAAAATTGAGGGATGTAATGAGTCCAGGATTTGACACGAGGCCCAACGTTATCTTTCAAGTCCCAGTGTGCTCGTGCTTTATGGGAAAATGAATTTCACATCAGCAAAGAATTAAACAATTGCTCAGGCTGTAACAATGATATGAATGGCATATTCTTGAAGTCCAGCAATGGCGTTTTAGGTCAGTATGGAGCTAAATAATGTTGGAGTGGAAATAAGTGGGAAATGTGCTGGAATGGTTTTCTAATTGGTGATATGGATTGATACTATAAGGAAACGATTGCGATAATATGATTATGATAAGCCCAACAGTAGTTCTAATAATAGTGGCTTTACGTATTTTAACGAGCGTTGAATATTTACATTGGTTCCTAGCAAGAGGTTAATGCAACATAATTGTGGGGTTCTGAGACAGTTGACAGCATTTGGGCTCTGTGTGTGGAAACAATTTACAGATTTTAGCTCCCTACTGGTCGTGGATGTTAGACGGCCATTGGCCTCCATGTTTCTGGGAAGTGGCGGTATCGGTGACAAGTTGACCGTGTGGGACCGGATGTTGCCAGGTTGGAGCACCACCACATAGAAAGCAGCTCGTATTGGCGGACGTTTGGAATCTAATCACATAACAATAATTTATGTATTTCGGACAGTGTCAATCAACACATCGATTGGTCCGATTAAACGTTTAATGTTATTTACTCTGTTGTTATACCTCAAGCTAATCGCACTGTAGCACGGAAATTATATGTAGCTATTATATCTCGCTAATTGTTTACTATATCCAAATATGTGTGGAACGGAAGTTGCATTTACTAATCTCGTTTCTATTGTGTGTGTGTGTGTGTGTGTGTGTGTGTGTC
>Ga0268261_10000815_pt1 | contig 20517 bp, 17 predicted proteins | sample TergutNc150P1_FD_190353 | JGI IMG/M metagenome (GOLD analysis project Ga0268261, IMG submission 190353) | Nasutitermes corniger P1 segment gut microbial community from laboratory colony in Florida, USA - Nc150 P1 (SPAdes) (version 2) | ecosystem: Host-associated > Arthropoda: Insects >...
CCTGTGGTAGAAAACCACGGTGCTGAAGCTGGTGCGGCAGGATAATTTTAAATAAGCAAAGGCCCCGGAAACCCCGGGGCCTTTTGCTATGCTGAAAACCGGCATCCGTTTTTGGAAATGTGCCTTGGATGAGTTGAATTTCGGTAATAGGAATGTTATCATTTCGGTAATAGAGCATTTATCCTTTCCCACTGAAACCCTGTCATTAGCCTTCATTTATTTCCCGCTTACGGTATTTAATTCGTTATTCATCACTCTTCTTCCTCAATCCAATGACTAGCATTAAGGATTCATCAAGTTGGGCTAAATCATATTCGCTGAGAAATCCAATGGGAAATTTTGCATCTGCTTGAAGAAGGAGACAACTGTTAGCAACTCGAATGATACTAGGAGAATTTAGCTTTGCTTCTTTCCAGTCCCTTAAGACAACATCTGTTGGAAATCTCTTTTCTTTTGTCGTAGAAGGGGCAACGAGGGCATATGTTCCATATCCCAGGTCAGGATTAGTAACTACAAAGGGTCTTATTTTATGTGATTCCACATCATACGCAGCCCAAACAGAACCGCGTATAAAGTCTTTTTTATTCCTCTGATTCAATTTTCACCAACGTCCCCTCGTAATAGTCTTTCAAAACTTGTCGTTCTTCATCGCTGATTCCCATATAAAAATAAGTATTATAGAGCAATTCCAACGTATCAAACCTAGCGCTGTTATCCATAGATTCGATGGTTTCGATAATCTCAGCGGGCTTCATCATATTAACAACTCCAGTCGTTCTCTTTTAAATTTATTATATTACATAGTTGGGCAGGTTTCAAGTTCACTTCCGCCAATAATCCCGCACAATGTCCCGCCCGGCAAAGTCGGGGTCGGCGTAGACGTGGAATTTGGAGATTTTGTCCCCTTTGAAGTGGACGATGATGCTGAACAGGCCGTCGCTGCGCCCTTTTACGGGCCATTTGGTGCCATCTTTCAATATGCCGCTTTCGTGCCCCTCAACGGCGATGATGTTCCTCCCGGAAGGGTAGTAGCCATATTCATCGGGATAGTGCTGGATATTTTGGAGGGCACCTTGCAAGCCCCGCATGAAATCAAGGATAGCGGCTTTGCCAGCATGAATCCCAAATTTGGGGTAATAAAATTCCACGTCATCTGTGAATAAGTCTAAAACCGAAAGGTCGCCTGCATCTCCTTTTCTAAAATATTCTTTCAATACCTCGATGCGTTTGTTTGTTAAATCATCCTGCCTGAATCGTTTCCGCATGACAAAATCACCACCTGCGCTAGCTATGTGCTTATCATTATAAGTTATGCACTAGCCCCGAACAGATGAGGAATTTCACAATTCATTTGATTAGACATCAGGGGGTAAATCTATTATAATTAAAGGAAAGACATTCTTGTGAGGTGGAGATATTATGGCAGAAAAAATTTATGACATGACCATCATCGGCGGAGGGCCGGTTGGGATTTACGGTGCATTCTACGGTGGGATGCAAGGCCTTGAAATCAACCTAGTGGACTCCTTGCCACAGTTAGGCGGGCAGTTGGCAGCATTATATCCGGAGAAATTCATTTACGATTTGCCTGGGCATAGCAAAATCCGCGCGGGTGAAATGGTCGAGCAATTAGTGGAGCAAATGGACAATTACGGTGAGCGCATCAACAAGTCCATCGACAATAGCGTGCAAAATATCGAGCGTTTAGAGGACCGCACGTTCCGCATTACGACGGATAAAGATGTCCACATCGCCCGTTCTATTTTAGTAACGGCTGGAAACGGTGCATTCTCCCCTCGTAAACTGGATGGGGACACTGGCGAGTTTTCAAATATCCATTACTTTGTGCCGAAAATGGACGAGTTCCAAGGCAAAAACGTAGTGATTTTCGGTGGGGGGGACTCTGCGGTGGACTGGGCGCTTATGCTTGAGCCAATCGCCAAATCCGTGACCATCGTACACCGCCGCAACGAGTTCCGCGCCCATGCAAGCTCTGTGGATAAGTTGAAAGCATCTACTGTAAATGTGGTAACGCCAGCAGTTGTTAGCGTATTGACTGCTGACAACGGAAAAGTATCGAAAGTAGCCATTGAAAACGTGGATACGAAAGAAGTCACGGAATACGAGTGCGACGACATCATCGCCTTGTTCGGATTCGTGTCCTCTTTAGGTCCGATCAAAACTTGGGGACTAGAGCTTGATAAAACAGCCCTTAAAGTGGATTCCAAGTACCAAACCAACCTTGAAGGCGTTTACGCTGCCGGGGATGCGGCTTCATTTGACGGAAAAATCAAAATGATTACCGCCGGATTCGGGGAAGCCGTTGTTGCTATCAACGCAGCCAAGGCTTATGCTTACCCAGACCGCGTCCACCGTCACCAGCATTCATCCAATATTGCGAAATAATTAGATAAGGGCTTCGGCCCTTTTTTTGTTTAAATTTCTAAGGATTTGCCCACAATAAATCAATTTGACAGGGAAGGGGCGGCCTCATGAAACGACTCATTTGCTTCTTAGCACTTTTTCTCATATTAGCCTTTGGCGTGGCAGGGCAAGCTGGCTGGGTCCTTGGACTGGATGCATTTGGCAAGGACTTTTTGCGCTTTGGGATGAATGCTAACAGCCTTTACTTTTTTGAAACGGTGACTCGCTTGGGCAACACGGATTTATTGGCTATTTTCACCGTGGCTGTCGCCTGCTTGCTGTGGGCCAGGCATAAGCGGCGGGACATCATCCCCTTCGTCGGGGCAGCCATCATCAGCTCCCTGCTTTCCAATGGGCTCAAGCCCCTGTTCGGGCGGCCACGGCCGGAGTATGCCCTCATAGCACAAGGCGGTTATAGCTTCCCCAGTGGCCATGCCACCAGCATGACGGTAATTTATGGCTTGGCAATCGTGCTGGGCTGCTTATATTTGAGGAAAATTTCGCATAAACTCCTGTTAGGGATTCTTTTGGGGACTGCCATTGTCTTGGTGTCCTGGTCCCGGGTTTACCTCGGCGTCCATTATTTAAGCGATGTATTAGGCGGCATTTTCCTGGGGCTTGCCCAGATAGGGTTATTTAAGTTATTTATGAGGTGGTGAGGGCTATGAAACGTGGCTTGGCATTAGAAGGCGGGGGTGCCAGGGGCGCCTACCATATTGGGGTGGTCAAAGCCTACCGTGAGAACGGCTACGAGTTTGACGGCTACGTCGGCACCTCCATCGGGGCTGTCAATGCGGCCATACTGGCCCAGGGCGACTTCGAAAAAGCAAAAGAGTTATGGCAAAAAATCAGTTTGGAACAGCTCTTCAACATCGACGACCAGCTGCTATTGACCATCAGCGAGGCAAAACTCAATAAAGACACCGCCATCAACCTGGGCCGAAGCTTAAAAAGGCTGTTCACCGGGGGCGGCTTTGACACGTCAAAAATGAAAAAATACCTGTCGTCTTATTTGGATGAAGATAAAATCCGCAAATCAGGCAAGGACTTCGGGTTGGTGACCTATTCCTTGGACGAACGAAAGCCCTATGAAGTCCATCTGGAGGACATCGTGGAAGGAAAACTCATCAGCTACATCATGGCCAGCGCCTCGTTGCCGTTTTTTAAATCGGAAGTCATTGATGAAAAGAAGTTCATAGATGGAGGGGTGTACAATAACTGTCCTGTAACCTTGCTGGCGGAAAAGAAGTACGATGAAATTATTGCCGTCCGCCTTGGCAACTTCGGGATTATCCGTAAAGTTAAAGGCAACGCCAAGGTTACGGTCATTACGCCCCGGGACGACTTGGGGGATTTGCTTCATTTTGACCCTGACAACAGCAAGTTTCACTTGGAACTGGGCTATTACGATGGGCTGCGGGCCATTAAAAACCTCCGTGGCTTTCACTATTACTTGGAACCGGTGAAGTTGGATGACATTTACAACCGCCTGATAGGTATGGATGACAGTTTCATCTTAGAACTCGGGGAAATCCTTGACGTGAAGGAATTGCCGCCTAAACGGGTGCTTTTTGAAGAAATCATCCCGCAAATAGGTGCGTACCTGAAACTAAAAAAAGATTTTGATTATGCGGATTTTCTCATCGGGCTATTGGAAGAAGTGGCATTGAAAAAAGACATCTCCCGTTTTGCGGTTTATAGCTTCGAAAGTTTCATCAGGCTCATCAAAAAGACCCCTGACAAAAAAACAGAAGAGTCCCTTATTGAGAAAGTCATCAACCTGAGTTTTTCCCATAAAAAAAACCTGGTCGCAGACAAGTTGGTCCATTTTTTGCTGACAGGGCTATAACTCAAAACTTGCAGGTTTTGTAATGACTTGAAAAGCCAGCTTTTGGATATAGGGTCCCTTATTGGGAACGTGAAAAAAAAACGGGAAATTTCCATCCCGCCTTCTTTTATATAATTAGTTGCCCGCAAGCTTGCGGATTTCGCCTAAGGAATTTTCTAAAACGTTTGCCAATTCAGACAGGTTTGAACCAGGCAATAGCAAGTCGGGCTGGCTGCTGACGTCGCTGCTGATGTGGCAATTCAGGTTGATGCCCAGGTTTCCTATGTAGGCAACTTCACTGGACTCAGCTAGCCAATGGCATATTTCATTTTTTTGGCTATTGGTCAGATTTCCGAAGATGGCTTCTTCTGACGGCGTGATTTCCAGGCCATGGAAGTGGCATAAATTAGCTGTACGGCTGGCATCGTCTTTCGTGAGGACTTTCAATTGGATGTCTTGTTCTTTTAAGACGGAAGCTAGTTCCAATGCGCCGGGTTGCAAGACGTCTGCCATGACGACCATGGAGATGGTGAACAGGGTTTCAGGCAGTTCCTTGCCTTCGTGCTCCCCCTCGCCAACGGCAAGCACCATCATCCGCTTGCCATCCGCTAATGCAACATTCACAAAATCAGGAATTTCTTTTAGCATCATTTCCGCAGGGCCAAGATAGACGGTGCCGATGCTTTCAAGATACATGGAGGTCCAATTCCGCTCCTTAGTAAGGCTGATAATATTTTTCACAGGATAAGTTTTTGCAGGCCTAAAATGGGTACTGAGGGACATCAGGGCAGCATCCTTGGCGTGAAGGGCGTGCAGGAAGGTTCCCATGATTTTTCCGAACAATTCTTCCTTGATGCCATCCGCCAGCAAAATTTCCTCTACTTGGATTTCCCCGGTGCACACTTCGTCCAAGATCAAGGTGTCGATTTGGGACAAGGTTTCCAGTGCGAACAGGTTGCTGATGCCAAGTGGTGTGGCTTCAATGGTTTCCTTGATTTTTTTTAAGGTTTTCAACGCCCAAAACGGGGGGATGAACGCAGCAAGGGCCACCGGGTAGATGAGCCACCCACGGGTAGGCGCCAGGATTTGAAGGACAATCAGCGCTGCCGCCCAGATGACGAGGAGCAGGTTGCCTGTATTGAAGCGCCTTAAGATCAACGGGATGATGGACGATTGTTCCAAATCGGGAAAGCTTCGCAATTCATCCGAAAGTTGCGACCATAAATAAAAAACAATGAGCCACCCGGCGATGAAGATAAGCCCGCCAATCCAGTTGGTGACAAGCAGGGCCACGGCTAAAATCCAACTAGTGACATAGTAGAGGGACATCCCCTTTATTTTTTTGGTTATATTTGAAATGTTGTCCACAGTGTAACCCCCATAATTGTTGATAACTTAATTATACTGGAGGCAAGGTGTGGTTTTTGTCAAAATTTATGGGCAGGCGCATTTATTTTATCGCCACTATTTCGACAAATGACTGAAACCGAGTAAATAATTGGCAGGTAATCTGTCGAAAAGCTGCTGCAAGTTGAAGAAATTTACTCAATCCATTGAAAATTCATGTGAAACTGCTTCATAATCCCTGTTTTTGTAGTATGATTTACAGGAGGCAAAGCAAATGCCTAGAGAAGCGACGTAATAAAATTGTACTAAAACATCGTTTAATGACAAGGAATGTAATGGGGAAACTTTTGGGAATTTCGGGTAGGAAATTCCCTTTTTTGTATTGAATTAAGATTTTTTGACATATAATAGGCATTACAAGAAACGCACAAAAAGGACGTGACTGCCATGAAAGAATTATTAAGGCGCTTGCTTTTGATGGAGAAGGTCCCGCAAGGCCCCGTCGTGTTGCAAATTTCGGGGGAATCTGAGCCGTTTTTCTGTGTTTTCCTGGGAAAAAATCCTCGGGAAATGATGATTTATGAAGGGGCGGAAGGTTGGCTATCGTATGAAGGGCTGAAAATGGCAAACGAGGATTCCCCTGAAGGTTTCACCGCCTTTTATCGGCAAAAGGGGATTCAGATAACGGTAGGGGCATCAGGTATCAGGGCCATTTCTTGGCAACCAGGGCGGATTCCCGAGCCTTTGGAAGAGTACTCAATGCTTATCCCATTTTTAGAAGCGATTCTTGACAGCATCCAATCCCCCCAAGAGGTGGCCATAAAGCCTCAAGCTCCCGCCTATGGCTATGGCAACCAGTTGAAGCTGCACCGGATCAAAAAACTGCCCCAAAAGCCAGTCGCATGGGAAGCGCTTCAGTTCTTTTCCTCCCCAAAGGTTTGGGACCAGGGCCTGAAATCTGAGTTGCTGGGGGCTGTAACCTTGATGGTCGCCCCGGGGGATAACCGGCTTGTTTTTCAGGACATCACGCCAGCCAAAGCCGAAAACCTGTCCCAAATACCAGACAAGCTGGCGGATAATTTCTTGGAACGGGGTTATTTCCCAAAAAGCCTCGTCGTGGGAGATTTGTACCTGCAAGGAATCCTTTTGGATTTTTGCTTTCAACTGGGGATTGGCTGCGTGGTGGGCCCAGTCCAGACGGCACAGAATTTTCGCAACGAGCTTGTGGGCTATCTCCCCGTTTGCGGGGCGCTAGGTTCTTAGCATACCCACCGAAAAAAATGTCGAACAAGTTTGACAGCCATCTTGAATAATTCCCATGGATTTCTCCCACAATGAGTCAAAAACCTGTTGTGTGATGGGAGAGATGTTGGATGCAAAATGCGATGGTTACTGCTATTGAACTTACGGAACTTTATGGGGAAGCCCTGAATTTTAAAGCGGTTGATCCTGAAAAGTGGCTAAAGCCCAATCAAGTGATTGCTGTACTAGACCCGGAAACCGATGTGCTGGCTTATTGTACCTTGGAGCGCCATGCAGACGGCTTTCAATTAAGCGCCCATCTTGGAAACGAGGGGTTGCGGGGCTATCTGGATCAAGTCTATCAGGAAACCTTCGATGGCAACCGGGCACCAGTGAAAAATTGCCTCCAATTAAGTTATTGCCATCTGATTGATTTATCCCCGGAGGATTATGAACAGATTGAGCGGCTTGACATGGCAATGAAGCAGTTTAGGACGTTTCCAAAGTTTAGGAACCATTCCATCGGCTTTGTCCCGGAAGCCATCCACAATGGGTGGGAATGCCGTTTTTTCACTCAAATCTTAAAACAGCTGACCGAAATCGTGTTGGAATATGCTGGTGGGAAAGGCGATCAACTGGTGGGAGATGAAATCGTGTTATGCACCCATACCCTGGCAGAAGACTGGATCCGTTTGAAAGTCCCGATGAAAGTCTTCTTGGAGCAGGCCAACGATACGAAGTTTTACTATCGCAATGAGTTGGAAGCCTACCGTATCAACCGGTTGCCAGTTATGAACATGACCTTTGAGATTACGCAGTTTTATATTCCCACACCAGTGCGTAAAACTCGTTTTTCAAGGGCTTTTTATCCTTTTGTAACTGCCGCTTTTGAAACCTTCACAAAACAGATCATCTTTGCTGAGATCATGGATTACAGCCGCCAAAGCATGGAGGCAATTCTGGATAAATTCGCAAAGACCGTCCTTAATGATTTGCAATTTCGGCCGAAGTACTTAGTCAGCGATTCCGAAGCTGTCATTGCCTTCTTTCAAGATTTTTGCGATAAAGTCAACATTTCAGCCCAAACCGTCCCGCAACTCGAAACCAGCCAGGACTTTATGAAGGATTTGATCAATATTAAAAACGAAGAGGAATTAAGCGCCATCACCTTCAGCACCGGTTTTGAAGAAGAAATCGACGAGGTGCTGAAAAGTGCCCGTGGCATTTGCCAAACCATCCTGGAATCCCCTTTATTAATGGAAAAACTAAATGCTGACGCCCGGCGGCAGTTCATTTCCATCGTGGAGCTCCTCCATGTGGTCATGATGTCCAATTTCAAAGAACTTCCCGATAGCTGGACAGTCAAAAACGTCGAACTGGCACTTACCACCATCTTCCCCAATCTGTTGACCGAAGAAGAAAGGAAACATGTCCCACAAATCCTTTACCATTACACCGACATCGTGGGCGAGGCTCAAATGCTCCCGGGTTATTTTGAAATAAAGAACCGCATCGGTGAACTCTATGGCACCGGTAAAGGAGATAGCATGGTCAGCAGAATGTAAGGTATATAAATAAAACGCCGGTTCCAGTGTTTGTTGGAATCGGCGTTTTATTTTGAAGTTAAATGGTCGGTCCGGCAGCTGGGCGCTTGAACACTAGGGACTGTACCATCTGCACGATGTTACCGGTCAAGAAGTAAAGGCCCATGGCGGCTGGCATCCCGATGACCATGGAGAACATCATGAAAGGCATGTAGTAATTCATGACCTTCATAGTGGTGTTGGCAGTTTTGTTGGATTGGCTTCCCGGGGTTTGCTTTGGTGTCATCAAACGCTGGGACAGGAATGTCAGCAGGGCAACGAGCACGCCGAGCACATAGTTAGGCACGGACATAGTGGCACTTAAGTCCATCCCGAAGAAGTTGGCGCCTTGTTCCATGTCGACGATGAGCGGGTGGCGGTTGATGGCCTGGAAGAAAGCCATGAAGATTGGCATTTGCAAAAGCAGCGGCAAGCAACCGGCCATTGGGTTGATTTTATGTTTTTTGTAAAGTTCCATCGTTTCCATTTGCATCTTTTGCTGGGACTCAGGATCTTTTTTCCCTTCGTATTTCTTTTTCAGGCGTTCGATTTCAGGCTGTACCAGTTGCATGGAAGCAGCTGATTTTTGCGAGGCGGCAAATAAAGGCATCAGCACGACGCGGACAATCAAAGTAGCTAGGATAATGGCGAATCCAAGGTTGTGGCCTAAAAAATTATAAAGCCATTCAATGAACTGGATCAGCGGGAGGACGAAAATGCGCTCCCAAAAACCAGAAGCTGTCTCGGGGGTTAATGCCACCCGCGTACCGGCAGCGGCACAGCCCGCCAAAAACATCATGGAAAATGACACGGATGCCAATAAACTTAATTTTCTTTTCATCATGTAAACCTTCTTTCTAAATCGTTGGGCAATATATTTAATTATAAGGGACTTCATACGCAGTTTCAATACATTTACACATTTTTTACAACAGGGGAATATTTTCGGGGTGCGGGGATTAGCCGTTTTGGATAATTTCTGCCCCCAATAGCATACTTCCGCAAAAAATCATCCCGACTTAATATTGACAAATTTTGGGGCATTCATACAGGTATAAAGTAGATACTTGTCAACATACAATGGAATTAGGCAGTATGAAGGGGGAGGACTAGAGAATGGGGCACGCAACTGATTTGGAATTAAAGGATCTGTACGATGCAGCGCTTCGCTTCAAGGACTGTGGGCTTTGGCAAGACGTGGATTACACCCAATTTTTTATTTTGCACGATTCGGAGACGGGCATCGACGGGATTTGTCATGTCCTGAACCTTGACAGCGGAGGGACAGCCCTTTCACTTTACTTGGGAGAGGCGGGTTTTGATGCGTTCAAGTATATTTTTGAAGACCCCCAGATGTCGGCGCTTGATCATGTCGTCTTGAAAGGGAACCTGCGTCGCCATTGTTTGACCGTGAGTTTCAGCGAACGCAATTATATTATCCAAGAAGATATGGAAAATGCCATGCGGGCGGGGTATTATTTTGCCGAGGTGAAGGACCAGCCGGTGTTTAATTATTCGCATCCAGACCATCAATCGGTTCCGGTAGCCATTACGGACGGCTGGCAATGCCGTTTCTTGACTCAGGCATTAGAGCAGGCAATCGAGGTCATGGGGCTATCGGCAAAAAATGCTATCAAGCTGCCTTGCTTGGAAAATAACTTATATTACTTGCGGTTTCAGGAAAATGGGGTCTACAATGGCATCTTCGTTGGGGCCAATCTTTATTTTCAGGAAAGGGATGCGGTCCAGCCGGTGGCGTTCAGCAACGATTTGCTGGCTTACCGGGTCAAAAAACAGGTCCAGCTTCCCGTCAGCCTGGAGGCGATCCAATTTTATGTCCCCCAGCCTGTCGTGGATTTAGAAACGGATGACTCCTTTTACATGCTCATCACAGCGTTAGTGGACGCCGAAGTGGGACAGATTTATTTCCTTGACATCCAAGAACAAAAATCGCCTGATGTGCAAGCTATCCTCACCGCCTTGGCCAAACAACTGGTGGAACTGGAAATGCGGCCCTATTACATCGTAGCCGAGGACCAGGAGCTCATGAATCTCTTAAGCGGTTTCTGTGAAAAAACTGGCATAAAACTCCGAAAAGACCGCCATGTGATGAAAGCCCATGAATTTGTGGAATACATCCTGGGCGAAATCGCCCAAAATGCAGGCGACCGGGAAGGCGGGGAAATCGAAGAACTCCTTAACTTCGTGGAAGAAGTTACCAAGCTATTGAAAAGCCAGGACGAACTGAGCCATCTTACTAGCTGCGAACAGGACAATTACCAAAACATCGTCCAGGTCTTTGTTTGCGGGATGTACACCGTCAAGCAGCAAACCCCCATGGAGTGGGATGCGGATGCTTTCCGGGAAATTTGTGAAACGGTAGTGGGCGAGCAGTTCGAAGGGGAAGTGCTGTCAGCAGTCCAAGGCGTGATGAAACATTTCGTCACCATCATGGGCCAAGAGGAACTCATCCCCAATTATCGAAAAATACTGAATGTTGTCGATGTATTCCTTTGACAAATGAAGCGTGTTCCTTTAAAATTAAGGTTAAGCACTTTAATTCGGTCCCGTGAGGCTGAGAAGAAACACGTTGACAGGATAATGCCTGCAAAGTATACTATTCCCGTTTTAAAAAGTTGCCTAATCAGCTTTGGAACGAAAATAGGATCAGGCCTGTTTTCGTGTGTCCTCTTCCCCAGCGGAAGGGGATTTTTTATGTTGGAGGAGAAATTATGCACTTGACTAAGCTTAGCGACCTGTCAGTCGAACAAATCATGGGGATTATTGAGGAGGCCAACGGTTATGCCAACGGCCAGCCGCTTCCTGATTTGTCGGGAAAAGTCGTTGCCAACCTGTTTTTCGAGCCCAGCACCCGCACCCAGTATTCCTTTGAAATGGCTCAGCTTCGTTTAGGAATCAAGCCCCTGACGTTTTCGGCTGAGACTTCCAGCGTCCAAAAAGGGGAAACCCTCTACGACACGGTCAAGACGTTTGAAGCCATTGGCGTTGATGCGCTGGTCATCCGGCACCCCGATAAAGAATACTTTGGGAATCTGCTAGGAAAGATTTCCGCGCCCATATTAAATGGAGGCGATGGGAGCGGTAACCATCCTACCCAGTCGTTGCTGGATTTATTGACCATCTATCAGGAGTTTGGGCGCTTCGAGGGGTTGAAAATTGCCATTGTCGGAGACGTTGCCCATTCAAGGGTAGCCCATACCAACCTTGAAGTCATGAAACGCCTTGGCATGGAAATCCACACGGTAGCCCCTGCTGAGTTCCAAGAACCGGGTTATCAGTGGGAAAACCTTGATGATGTCATCGAAAGCATGGATATCATCATGTTGCTTCGGGTCCAGCACGAACGCCACGCCAATGGCATGGAACTGACCAAAGACGAGTACCACCAGCTTTATGGCATGACCATCCAGCGGGAAGCCCGGATGAAAAAAGAAGCCATCATCATGCACCCGGCACCGTTTAACCGGGGTGTGGAAATTGCCGACGATGTCGTGGAATGTTCCCGCAGCCGGATTTTCAAGCAAATGGAAAATGGCGTCTACACCAGGATGGCCGTTTTGAACCAATCATTGAATTCTATGGAGAAAGCACCCAGTTTCGATTCCACTCTAGGCACACCTTTCATCCCTGTGTAAACGGGCTTGCACCACTTTTTAATATAAAGGAGAGAAAATACATGCTATTACTTAAAAAAGCTCAAATCCTCAGCCAGGCAGGCGGCCTTAAGCCTTGCGATATTTTAATCAAAGATGGGAAGGTTGCCGAAATGGGCCAAATCCCAGCAACTGCTGAACATCAGGTAGTTGAACTTGATGGAAAATTAGTTGCCCCAGGTTTTATTGACGTCCACGTCCACCTTCGTGAGCCGGGGATGGAGAAAAAAGAAACCATCGAAAGCGGGACGGCGGCTGCCGCCCGCGGGGGATATACGACCATCGCTGCCATGCCAAATACCAACCCAGTTCCAGACAGCGTTGAAAACATGGCCCATGTTGAAAAATTAATCGCTGAAAAAGCAAAAGTCCGCGTCCTTCCTTATGCGTCCATAACGGTCAATGAGGCTGGAAAAGAAATCATCGACATGGAAAGCGTCGCCAACACGTCCATGTTTGCGTTTACGGATGACGGAAAAGGCATCCAAGAAGCAGGGATGATGTACTTGGCCATGGAACGTGCGGCAAAACTTGGGAAACCGGTTGTTGCACACTGTGAAGATGACAGCCTGTTATTTGACGGCTACCTTCATGCTGGTGACTATGCGAAAGCCAACGGGCACCGTGGGATTTTAAGTGCTTCGGAATCCGTCCATATTGCCCGCGACATCATGCTTGCCCAGGCGACTGGCGTGCATTACCATGTTTGCCACATCTCAACGAAGGAAAGCGTTGCGTTGGTACGCCTTGGAAAGCAACTGGGCATCAACGTGACGGCGGAAGTTTCCCCCCATCACCTGATTTTAGCTGACACGGACATCGAAGGGGATGACACGAACTTCAAGATGAACCCGCCACTTCGTTCCCCTGAGGATGTCCAGGCTTGCATTGATGGCCTGCTTGATGGGACCATTGATATGATTGCGACGGACCATGCGCCCCACACCGCTGAGGAAAAAGGACGGGATATGTACGAGGCGCCATTTGGCATTGTGGGCCTTGAAACCGCATTCCCATTAATGTACACACACTTTGTGAAAACGGGCCTCCTGACACTTAAGGACCTCTTGGAAGCCATGAGCACAAAGCCCGCAGAAGTATTTAGCCTGCCTTATGGAAAACTTGAAAAAGGCGCCATCGCCGATTTGGTGGTCATCGACTTGGAAAAAACCGACAAAATCGATGCGGATACCTTCTTATCCAAAGGGAAAAACACGCCATTCAATGGTTGGGACGTGACCGGATGGCCTGTCATGACCATCTTCGAAGGTGAAATCGTCCATCAATAAATAATTGGGGGCTATCAGGCAGATGGCCCTTTTTCTTTAGGAGGCACTATGAAAAAAATTATGATTGACCCAGCCCTCAAGGCGAAGCTCCCGGATTTCGAGGTGGCTGTCATGTCCTTTGAAGTGGAACCGCCGGAACCGAGCGACGAAAGCCTGCAAGAAGAGATGGCTGATTTGGGGAATGCTATCAAAACCTCCCATTCATTGGAAAGTTTATTGCAAGAACCACGCATCAAGGCAGCAAGGGATAGCTATAAAGCCTTAGGGAAGGATCCCTCCCGTTACCGCCTCGCTACGGAAGCCTTGTTAAGGAGGCTCATCAAGGGAAGCGGGCTTTATCAAATCAATAATTTGGTGGACATGGGTAACATCCTGTCCGTCAACACCAGGCGAAGCATCGGCACCAATGAAGCGTATGAAGGAATTGGGCGCGGGGCTATCAATATAGAAAACATCCCGGTCTATGTGGACGATATCGGACCCTTTGGGACGCCCACGTCAGACACAGACCGCACCCGCATCACGGATAAAACCACCCAAGTCCTCCTGTTTATCATTTCTTTTGACGGGGAAGCGGGGCTTCACGAAGATGTGCGGCTGGCCATTGACTATTACACCCGCTATGCCAACGCTAGCAATTTTACCTTTGAAACGGCCGATTAGTGGCTAACATAATCAAAAAAGCCCATAATTGCCAAAAAGGAGAGATACCATGAGTTATGAACTGATTCAACTGTATGAAGCGGCACGGGAAATCAATAAAACCGATTGGTGGCATGGTGGGCACAGGCATCTCCCGTTAATTTATAAACAGCCAAGGACAGGGGAAAAGTATTACATCCACTTTGTCAGCCCACACTTGATTCGCGTCCACATCGGTGAAGCAGGCCGATACAGTTATCAGGAATACGGGACCATAATGAAGGCGGACCCGGCAAATCATCCCTTAGAAGTCGACCGTTACGTCAAGCGGCAAGAAATCATGGAAGTGGAGTTTTTTGACCGGTCTGACCTTCCTGATTTAGATTATGACCGGATTAAGATGCTGGGATTGTCTTTCAGAGGGAAAAAACAGTGGCCGGCGTTTATCCGCATGACGCCTGGTGGCTTGCCCCAGCCCATAGAGGACGAGGGAGAAATCATCATCTTTAGGGAAATTTTAAGGGCGCTTCCCTCTTTGTTGAAACGTCATTTTGGACCCATTCCACAAGGGACTGAATTTACTTACCATCATGCTGAGATGGTGGTGGCTGACCTTTGGGATTGGGATGGCTGGGAAAGCCCCTCTTGTTATGCGCAGCCTTACCTTAACGAATTGAAAGCCCATCGGGTCAAGAAACTCCGAAAAATTGGGGAGAGCTGGGAAGCCATTCAGTTTTTCCTGGACCATCCGGCGTTGGACCATAAAGTCTCGCAACAGCCGTTTTTCCCGACAACCACCTTGCTGGGGGATCCAACCGACGAAACGGTGGTCTGGCATCACCTCACCGGGCATTCCCTAACAAACCTTTCCAGCATCCCAGATGGTTTAGCAGATTTCCTCATCGAAAATGCAATCCGTCCCCGGTCCATTACAGTCGAGGATGGAAGCCTTTATGAACAGTTGCAGGATTTTTGCCAAAAAACAGGGATTGAACTGAAACGTGGGGAAACCCCTTTCGCCACTCAAATCGCATACGAATCCGTGGAAGCCGCCCGTCAAGGGAATGGGGAGCAGGATGAATTGGAATTTTTGTCTGGGATGATGCTTGAAGGGGTTGAAATGATTTTGGAAGCGCGGCCTGGGATGTTCAAGCCCATCGAACGGGAAATCCTTCGGAAAGTATTTACGGAAAGCTTTTTCTTTTTCGTCCAGGAGCGGGGGGAAATGCTGCCTCACTGGAGCGCAGATACCCTGACGGACCTTTTAAACAGCGGTGTATTGAATCACGCAGGGCCGCCAAAGATTGTTCGTACAATCTTGGAAAAGCTATTTAGGATATTAGGGGAGGAAGGCGTGCTGGAAACGGGAAATTCCCTTCTGCAAGTACTGAAAAACCACAAATAATTTGACATTAACCGACATTTTCATGTATAATTAAAAAAGCAACTTTTAATTCGGTCCAGAGAGGCTGAGAAGGACACGTTAATATTTGGAGCCGGGCAACCTTTGTCCGACTTTTGTGGAATCCGTGTGTCCTCTTTCAGCCAATTACCTGAAAGAGGACTTTTTTCTTGGGCCGAATTACTTACACTAGGGAGGAAATATAATGTACAATCGCAAACTAGTTTTAGCTGATGGAACAGTTTTTAGGGCCACTGCTTTTGGTGATACCAAGTCTGTTGTCGCCGAAGTCGTTTTTAACACAGGGATGACCGGGTATCAGGAAATTTTATCCGACCCTTCTTACTTTGGCCAAATGGTTGTCATGACCTATCCTCTAATCGGTAATTATGGCATCAACGACCAGGACTTTGAGTCCTTCGCCCCTGCGGCGTCGGCCCTGATCGTCAAAGAATATAATGAAGCGCCATCCAACTGGCGTTCCCGTAAGACGTTGGATGAATTTTTGAAGTCCAAAGAAATCCCAGGGCTTTGCAATGTGGATACCCGCGCCCTGACCATCAAAATCCGCGAGCATGGTTCCGTTAAAGCCATCATCGTTGAAGACACTGTATCTGACGCTGATGCGCTGAAAATGCTAGAAGCCACACCTGATTTGAAACGCCACGTTGAGCATGTTTCCACAAGGTTCACGTATTCTTCGCTAGGGGGCAAAAAACGCATCGTCTTGGTAGACTTTGGCGTGAAAAACAACATTATGCGGGAACTTTCCGCACGGGGCTGTGAAATCAACGTCGTGCCATTCAATACGACTGCTGAACAGATCATGGACTTGAACCCGGATGGCGTTATCTTGTCAAATGGTCCGGGGGATCCAAAAGATGTGGTTGAAGCACTTCCGATGATCCGTGAAATCCAAGAGAAATTCCCACTTTTTGGGATCTGCCTTGGGCATCAATTATTCGCGCTTGCCAATGGTGCGGACACTACGAAGATGAAGTTTGGGCATCACGGCTGCAACCATCCCGTTAAGGATTTGCTGACCAATAAAGTCCACATCACATCCCAAAACCACGGTTATGAAGTCAACCAGGATTCCATTTCGAAAACTGACCTTGAAGTGACCCACTTGGCACTAAATGACAACACAGTTGAAGGCCTTCGCCACAAAAAATTCAATGCGTTCACTGTCCAATACCACCCGGAAGCAGGGCCAGGACCGGATGATGCAACTTATTTGTTTGACCGATTTATGGAAAATATTGGATGAGAGGAGGGCAAACAGATGCCAAAACGTACGGATATAAAAAGGATTTTAGTTATTGGTTCCGGACCGATCATTATTGGCCAGGCCGCTGAATTTGATTATGCGGGAACGCAGGCTTGCCAATCCCTTCGCGAAGAAGGCTATGAAGTTATCCTAGTCAACTCCAATCCGGCTACCATCATGACGGACACGGAAGTTGCCGATAAAGTATACATGGAACCTTTAACCAAGGAATTTTTGGCGAAAATTATCCGCAAGGAGCGCCCGGATGCTGTCCTTCCCTCTTTAGGTGGTCAGACTGGCCTTAACTTGGTGGTTGAACTGGCGGAGGCGGGCATTTTAGCTGAGACTGGCGTGGAAATCTTAGGGACGGACTTGGCTTCCATCAAAAAAGCTGAGGACCGCGACTTGTTCCGCGAGCTTTGCGTACAGCTTGAAATGCCAACCCCTGAATCCGTTATTGTAACGACAATCCAAGAAGCCCTTGATTTTGCCAACGAAATTGGGTATCCGGTCATCGTCCGACCTGCATTTACCCTTGGGGGAACAGGTGGCGGGATCGTTGACGACGAAGAGGCCCTTCGCAACACGGTTGAAAATGGCTTGAACTTATCTCCGGTAACCCAGTGCTTAATTGAAAAATCAATCGCTGGCTTCAAAGAAGTCGAATACGAAGTCATGCGTGACTCTTTAGATAATGCCATCGTGGTTTGTAACATGGAAAACTTTGACCCGGTTGGGGTCCATACAGGGGATTCCATCGTTGTTGCCCCATCCCAAACCCTTGCAGACCGCGAGTACCACATGCTTCGGGAAGTTTCCCTGCGCATCATCCGCGCCCTTGAAATCGAAGGTGGCTGCAACGTCCAGCTTGCCCTTGACCCAGATAGTTTTAACTATTATGTCATTGAAGTTAACCCACGGGTTTCCCGTTCATCAGCCCTTGCATCCAAAGCAACAGGTTATCCCATCGCTAAAATCGCTGCTAAAATTGCTATCGGGCTTACCCTTGATGAAATCATCAACCCGGTTACACAAACATCTTACGCATGTTTTGAGCCGGCACTTGATTACATCGTCGCTAAAATCCCACGTTGGCCTTTCGACAAGTTCAACACGGCAAACCGCCGCTTAGGGACCCAGATGAAAGCAACCGGCGAGGTTATGGCCATCGGGCGTAATTTTGAGGAAGCCATCCTTAAAGCAGTCCGTTCCCTAGAAACGAAAGTTTACCACATCGAACTTGAAAACTTAAAGGATGCAGACATGGAAACGTTATGGCGCCGTGCCATGCAACCGGATGATGAGCGCTTATTCGTAGTCAGCGAACTGATCCGCCGCGGCATCTCCATCCAAGACGTGTTTGAAGCTACTAAGATTGACTTGTTCTTCTTGGATAAATTAAACAACATCATCCAGTTTGAATCTGTTTTGAAGAATGCTAAAAAAGATGCGAACGTATTGGAAACGGCTAAACGAATGGGCTTCGCGGATATCACCATTGCGAAATACTGGGACATGCCTGAAATCGACGTTTACAATTACCGCAAGGAAAATAGCATTATGCCAGTATACAAAATGGTTGATACCTGCGCAGCAGAATTCGAGTCTAAAACCCCGTACTTCTATGGCACTTACGAGCAGTTCACCGAGTCAGTCAAAAGCGATAAGCCAAGCGTTGTCGTTTTAGGTTCAGGACCAATCCGCATCGGGCAAGGGGTCGAATTCGACTATGCGACCGTCCACTGCGTGAAAGCCATCCAAGAGGCTGGTTACGAAGCCATCATCATCAACAACAACCCGGAAACCGTGTCGACAGACTTCTCCATTTCCGATAAATTATACTTTGAGCCATTGACCATTGAAGATGTCATGCACATCGTTGACTTAGAGCAGCCAATCGGTGTCGTGGTCCAGTTCGGTGGGCAAACTGCCATCAACTTGGCAGCGAAACTTAAAGAGCATGACGTGACGCTTTTAGGGACATCCCTTGAAAACATCGACCAGGCCGAAGACCGCGACCAATTCGAGAAACTCTTGCGCGACCTTGAGATCCCGCAACCTTTAGGTTCAACAACACGTACCGTTGAAGGTGCCTTAAAAATCGCCAACGAAATCGGCTATCCGGTACTTCTTCGCCCGTCCTATGTACTTGGTGGGCGCGCCATGGAAATCATCGACAATGATGAGGAAATCCAGCGCTACATGAAGGAAGCCCTAGTTGAAAACGGGGAAAACCCAATCCTGATTGACCGTTACCTGACTGGTAAAGAAGTTGAAGTGGATGGGATTTCGGATGGTACCAACGTTTACATCCCAGGAATCATGGAACACATCGAACGTGCTGGGGTTCACTCCGGTGATTCATTAGCCGTTTACCCGCCTCAAGATTTAACCCAAGACGTTATGGATAAATTAATTGATTACACAACCCGCATCGCGCGTGGATTGCAAATCATCGGCCTTCTTAACATCCAGTTTGTTATTACGAAAGACAATGAAGTTTATGTCCTTGAGGTTAACCCGCGATCTTCCCGTACAGTGCCTTTCCTTTCTAAGATTACAAACGTGCCAATGGCAAACATTGCTACAAAAGCAATTTTAGGGCAGGACTTGCCGTCACAAGGATATGAAACAGGTTACCACCCACATTCCGAAGGCGTATTCGTTAAAGCCCCGGTATTCTCATTCTCCAAACTCCGCAAGGTTGATATCTCTTTAGGCCCAGAAATGAAGTCTACAGGGGAAGCTATCGGCAAGGATAAAACGTTGGAAAAAGCCCTTTACAAAGCAATGGTTGCCAGCGGGATGAAAATGCCACTAACAGGCCGTATCCTATTCACCATCGGAAATAAAGACAAAGCAGAAGCGGTTGAACTTGCCCGCCAGTTTACAGAAATCGGTTATGAATTGGTTTCCACCAATGGGACGTCCCAAACATTGAAAGACCATGGCATTCACTCAACATCAATTGGTAAAATCGGCGAAGAAGGAACAACTGTCCTAGATGTCATCCGCGGGCAACAGGTTCAATTTGTCATCAATACCTTTACCGTCAACAAGAAAAACAACGTCACAGACGGCTTTTTGATCCGCCGTGAGTCCGTTGAAAATAATATCCCATGTTTCACGTCGCTTGATACGGCGAAAGCTGTGTATAAAGTGCTTGAGTCTATGAGTTTCTCTATTACAGCGGGATAAAATATTAAAAGACCAAATTCCATTGCGGGATTTGGTCTTTTCTTGAGCATTTTCTGGTGAAATCTGGTTTTTTAGTATATAACCTGAATTCCTCAAATTTAGTGTAGCACTTTTTTGTTCGCTTTGGTTGAAATGCTTTAATACCAATGGTTTTATCGCTTAATGTGACCTGCAAACTGCATATTCCAACCCTCTAGTGCTACACTAAATAGTGTAGCACTAGAGGAGGCTAAATCATGGAGCCATTTCAAAAATTAAAAATAGACATTCCCCAAGACAAAGGTGTACATCTTCGCAAAGCCGGGAACAAAGGGGACTATTTTGTCTACAAATACACGGAGCACTATTTTACCCCAAAAGGACAAAGACGGCACCGTTCCAAGATGATTGGAAAACTAGCAGAATCTGAAGGGGAGATGTATCCCAATGCCAATTACTACAAGTTGTATTCCCTTCCGGAAAATGCTTCGGAAATACTTGTTAAGGAGTAGGGCTACCTGACGGTTATCATGGAACTCAGCACGCAGATTGGCCTGACCGACTCGCTCCAAAAAGTTTTTGGCATGAAGGCTTATGAAATTCTCCTTGTCGCCGCATTTTTTATCCAGGAAGGGAGTG
>Ga0268261_10000816_pt1 | contig 20514 bp, 18 predicted proteins | sample TergutNc150P1_FD_190353 | JGI IMG/M metagenome (GOLD analysis project Ga0268261, IMG submission 190353) | Nasutitermes corniger P1 segment gut microbial community from laboratory colony in Florida, USA - Nc150 P1 (SPAdes) (version 2) | ecosystem: Host-associated > Arthropoda: Insects >...
GGGGGGGGGGGGGGGGGGAGCAGCACCAAACTCTAACCACATTAGAAAAAAATGCATAACACATGGGAAAAATTTCATACACACCCTTAAGTTTCAATTTAACTGATTTTCATAAAAATTTGGAACTGCTCAATGGCAATGTGTGGAGATCTACATCCAACTTCTCCCATTAGTCAGGAAATATAAACAGTACAGTACGAATTCTTAAACTCCCTCATATAAATAAAGAACAATCGTCAATGAGCCCATTGCTTGCTTGAAACTTTTTTTTGTAAGCAAGTCCTATGCCAAACTTCATGAAAATCTTGACAAATGGTTTAGTTACCTAATCAGTGTGTGTGATATTAAGGTATTCTGTTAAGTCAATACTTCAAGCACATTTAATGTTCACAATCCCCCTTTATTGGTGTCAAAATCATCCATCACTTCATGCCACTGGCTTCATATTCTTCTCTTCCCACTTTTCACACAAACCATGCTTTTATAACCACACTGCGTGACTGACAGTTCTGCATCTGCTTGAATCCAGGTCATCTGTTCATTCCTCCAAGATTACCAGTCCTTCACATTGATTTCTTCCGACAACAGTTAAAAACACTCCAATTTCATCAACTGTTTTAATGAACACATTTTCGCACCCTATCATAAATGCAACATGAAACTTGTGTGGCACTACCATAATAAAGCTTGCCCACTTCTTATTTGGCCACATCAGGAACATTTACAGTGTTGGTCACATCATTAACAAAACGTACAAGGTGCACAAACTCGGAAAGGAAAACATCTTCAGCATACAAAGTGTCACAAGTAGTCTCTAAAGCAGCCCCTAGATAGTCCAAATTATTCCCTTGAATATTGTGCAACATTTTTCTCCCTTGATGACTCAAAATTACTGCACAATATTTTATTTTGCTTGTGAGAATGAGTAAGCAATGCTGAATGTTACTAATGCTGATTGTGTGGCCAATACTTTTGGCCTTTCACTGGTAGACCAATGAATGGTACATATGACAATCACAACACACAAAAATGTTATGAGTTAAGGCTGAGTAAGCCAATGATTACAAAATTTTCTGTGGCTGGTTGATCCATCATGGGATGAGCTACTCGAGATTCTTACCCCTACAATTGCTAAAAGACACACATGAGAAAAACAGCCAGCCTCAACAAACTTTTATCCATCATGCTAAGCCATCTGGCCAACGGAAATAAGTCTGAAGATCTGAAATTCATAAATGCTACATTTCCTCAATCCAATGGAGACATGTTTACTGCTTGGCAAACAGACGGTAACCAAATGAACACTGCATAATACTGTCCACAGACTACTACACATGTACAATATATCGTGTCAAACTTCATTTCATTGACACAATATATTGTGTAACCCTTCATTATCACACCTAGACTGTCAATAGTAAAGCTGTAAAGGTAAAGCTCACTCTAGAACAGGCCACGTAGGCCAAGAGAGGGAGTAGATGTACAGTTCTACTCTTCCTTCAACCTTGGCACTAGACGGGGCTGGGTGGCCAATGCCACACCCCGGCTGCTTTACCCTCAGGACAGAACCGGTACCCACTGTACAGGAGGGTGGGTGGGCCACGGGGCTGGTCTGGAACGGGGCAGAAAATATCGCCCCCACCAGGATTCAATCCCCAGACCGTCCAGCCCGCAGCGAGTCACTATACCGACTATGCTATCCGGGCCCACAGTCAATAGTGCAATAATTAATATTTCCCCTATTATTCATCATCTAGGGGCATCCTAATTACCCAAAAAGGTAATCCATTTTTGACTATACACAGTTGGAATTATTGAATATATGTATCAAAATACCTGAATGCTGAAAAACGCATGTGGATACATACTGTCACAAAAACTGATGCAGCATTAGCTACCCAAGCACTGTAAATGTTTAACATCCAGAAATCTATGTTCTTTAAGCAAATGGAAGGGGGACGGGGGACAAGTGGTCCAAAAATTATGCGCAGGCTATACTATCTAGGTTTGTGTAAGTACACACTATGACATTTGGACGACGACGAAATTGCCTAAGGACGCATTTCTCAGAACATGTCCCTGTCATTAAACAACATGACTGTACACCATTCCCTTTTAAACTACATAAATTTTCACTGCAAAGCAATCAACATTTCAGCACAACACGAGAAAACCATTACTTAGAAACAGCTGTTATAACACCTAATGTCCTATATTCTGGATAGCTGTTATTTCTGGCAAGTGCTCAGGTAACAGATTTCTTCCCCCCATGAAATAATTTTAGTATGCTATTTCCATGTGTAGTTCATTGATTTACCACCACACAAAAGGAAGAATTACATGTTATCAATTCACTGGCTAACAATGAAAAAACTGAAAACACAAACAGCGTGAAAATGGAATCACTCTACTGGTAGATCCAGTGATAAGTCATACAAAACCACGGTGGAAAAAAATGAATAGTACAATGCAATGACAACTGGCCGAAACAAAATCGTTAGTGAAAAGCAGACACAGTTGAAGAGGCCTGGCAAAGGGTTCTTTGTGAAATGAAGATCAAACATTACAAAATAAAGAACTGGCTTTGTATTCATCAAGACCAGCAGTCTGATTGTACATGTCAACCAAAACGAGCCTACGGTCTTAGAGCTGGTTTCAAAAATAGAATTCGAGGTTCCAATTAGTGTCAGATATCGGAGCCTGGAAAATACAACCACAGTCAAAAAGGAATCACACCCAAACCGGAAAACAGCTTGTATTATGCACACTTTACTCCAACAATAAATCTGAACTTTATTCATTGAAGAGCGGGGTGCACATCATCTTACTCAAAGAGGTTGAAATATTCCACAAGACATGGTTGTTTCCAGGCTGTAATGCTGCTTATGTAATTCAGCTCAGAACAATACAGTTTCAATCAAATTTTTTAAAATTATCAGTGTGTTCACTGGTCCCAAAATACATGATGCAGTTTTCATTGCCATGACCAAATCCCAAAAGCAGTCAAAATTACCTACATCAACTACTTTCTGCGATACTTCCTCAGTTATTAATATGATACAACAAACCACAGGGACATTACCCAATCCCGGTTAAGCAAGCAATGTTTATGTATCTTACAAGGTACAGTTGATGAACAGCTTAAATAACAGTCTACAAGTGCACAACGTTTCAACTCCTGCAATTTGTTTCCACAGAATGATAGGTATAAATTTATATGCAGGCAACACCAAGTACCTGTCATAGGCTTTCTAACCATTCCCATCTACTTATCACAAAAACAGGCCCCTGTGAACAGATTTACAACATACATAAAAAAACAGAATTAGCCAGAAAAAAATTCCAACACACCATGCAACTACATTTTCCCCATTATCACACGCATGTGACACCTGGTAAGAGAAATCTCCCTTTCCATGAATAAGCTGTCAATGCAGAACAGAAATTAATTTCCAGAACATGCAGACAGTGTACATATACATAACAAACTGATATGAATTGACAGGGCTGGTGGTCTTCACCTGTGCATCACATTCTGAAGATTTACCAAATGCGCAAGCAAGGTAGTGTCAGATGTCAAGTAACTTAACATCATCCAAATTTAATGTAACTTCCAACTTTTTAACACATCTTGCAACCCTGAAGGCGCCAATTCCATGCATTCCACTACCTCTGCGACACGCAAGCAATTAACCAGGAAGTTAGCATGCTATAACCTTAGCACAAAAAATATACCTGTCTTGTAGATTTCATCAAGTTTGCCTGCTACTTTCTCATCCAAACCATACTCCACAAGTTTTGCATAATCTTCTGTCCTATCAATTTTGGTGTCTTGTTCTTGTTTCACATTAGACTTTTCTTCCATCGAAACTTCTCCATTGCCTTCTGCCATAGCTAAGAAACAAAATGTTGGTTTATTAAACAATAACCCACACCTCATCTTCCAATAATACCTAACTCCATTTACTGTAAGAAAAACCTCTTCTTCATAATTTCAAGTGGTAGGATCAGTACATGGCTGAAAAACAGCAATGCATACAGCACACCACTTGAATAATAAATCCTCTCTGTTAATTTTGTAAGTACTTGTGAACGAAAAGAACCCCACACCTGTAATTACAGAACCCCGCAGACTTCCAACACAAACACACGTGGCATGTACCAAGAACTCATTCTCACTCACTCACTCACTCACACACACACACACACACACCTGTTGAGTAGTGTGCTTTGCCCAACGCACAAGCCATCAGCCAGCCTGGCACACAGCTCAGTAACTCATGAGACATGAATAAAAAAAAATAAAATAAAAAACTGTGTGCAGCAGGTTTGTGGACAAACAGCAGCCATGGTCTATTAACCCCTATCCTGCTAATGTGGAGAATATGGTGAGCTTCTAATAATGCCAGCAAATGGCAGATGGGATTTAATTCGGCGTTTAAAGGGTTAACAGAAACATGTGAACTCAACGGTGATCTGCACCTTGATATACTCAGTGAACAGACTAAAATAAAACAGTAAATGCCAGGAAACAAGACAGAAAAATTGACTGCACGAGTGCAACAAGTCTGTACTGTGGGGAATGTGGCACAGTGCATAAACTTCTTTTACAACTAACCACCTCCACCACACTATTAACAACACAATGTACCCGAGCTTGCAAGAATAAATGTCAGTTAACAATTATTGGAATCTGGGTTCACATGCTTGAGAAGCAACAAGGTGGGTATAATAAGGATGGAGGATAACTGAGGAAAAATTGACGGCCATATAACAGTAACAGATACAGAATGTAAGCAATAGTAGACGAGAACTGTAAACTTGGGGTGTAGACACATGCCGGCAGGAACAAAGAAACAGGCCTTTGCTCCAGGTCTGTCTAGTACACTCAGAAAACCAACTACAAAACACATGTAATAATTCTATGCATAGGTACTATATTTTTTAGGTTTCACAGTTTTGAATCAAACACAATAGATGAGATGCAGGCATTTCCCTATTTCATTGTAAGTTTTACCCAATCTGGAAATACAAAACATAATTACGAGTATTTCCCCTAACCACGACGTACACCAATCATATTACCAGTTATATAAAACAACAGTTGTGCCAAATGCCAGACAAATGAACTGCTTACACTGACATGTCTCCCTTCATAAAAATGTCACAGTGGAACTCCAAAGATACTGCTTATGCAGTGACAAGAAATTGTCTTCTGAGATGTTATAACATGCTGAATGGTAAACACCAACATGTCTCCCTTCATAAAAATGTCACAGTGGAACTCAATACTGCTTATGCAGTGACAAGAACTTGTCTTCTGAGACATTATAACATGCCGACTTGTAAACACATTTCAGAGGATTGTGACCATCTACAGTGCCTAGAAGTCCAACGAGAGTGACTCCTTGTACTGCTTTAAAGCGAAAGACAGTATGACTTACTATTTACCAGTCAACCAACATCAACAAAGACTTCAGCTCCAAGTACAATACATCTCACTGGCAAAATGGGCTATACAGCACTTCTACTACTACCAAACCACTGCAGTCTTCACCTACTGAAACAGCATGGAGTTATGTGGCAGGGAAGAAGACCTTCAGGTTTCTGTTACTTGTCTTTGACACTCTTCCATCTGTTATGGGTATGATGGGAAAACATCACGATACAGCAACTTTATGGTCTGACGGGCAACATGGTGGACTTCTCACAACAAACCTTGCACATGGCTTCGTTTACAGCACACCTGAATCACGATCACAATTTACAGGCAACACACCTACAGATCTAACAGCATGATTTAGAATAAAAAGGCACTTCGTGGATAATTGGTAAATAGTATTTTCACTCACTGTATTGCATGAAGCACTAAACTGAGGTATGCCAATACCAGGCCTATGCTGAATGACACTGATTATTCTCGAGTTAACTATCAGTCACAATGTACGGAATACAGTGGAAGGCATTCAATATGCAAGCATCATCAAAATACATCAATTTACTGGTATGTTTAGGCCCTCTGGGTTCATGTAGTCTCCTGAACCATTCACAAACAGGTTATAATTACCATGCTGGCAACCCTGTTGGATGGTAAACATAACCTGTAATGAAACTTTCTGGTAGTAATTTGTACTGTAATGGCATTTCGAATCCTGAGTGTTCTCATATAAACATACAGTGATAACAACTGCTTGTGAATATTGACTAGTTAATTACCAGCACACCTACATGCTGTTCTGGACCACATACCCACTAATCTATTACAAACTGATTTCTGAACAGCAGATATAAAAAAACACATTTAAGCAGCATCAAAAATAGAATTGGCATTTGTTGTACAGCAGCCACCCAATCCGCGTGAAAACCACAGCAATGTTAAGCAAGAGGTTCCACAAGGCGCTGCCACTTCCAATAGACATCAACTGTAAAATTCTCTATCATGTATGCAACATACACAGTACATGAAATCCCAAACATGTGTATCACCACCCAGCATCATTCCACATAGTCTGAACAAAGAAATCAAATCACACGCTCACCCGCGTTATACTACACAACAACCAAATCGCTAACACAAAAATAAGTACTGCAAATACAAAATCCCACGTAAGACAAAGAATGAAAATGTAATTACACCTGCTAGAAGCCCAAATTCATGATCGTTCCTTCCAAATAACGTTTACACGACGTGGAAGTTCATCTGACGTTCAAGTACACCCTACAGCATAAACAGGGATAGCAGAAATAAAAAAAAACTTAAAACCAATGGGCATAACTGGGGGTGGAATTACCTCAATCATTTGCAAAACGCCTTCGTATTGCAACAAAAGGCATGGCATGCTTCTAAAGCAAATATCACATTCTCCAAATAGCAAATAACCATGCACAATTTCCTTTCTAACGAAAAACAGATCCGAAAAATAACATTTTATGGCACATTACGATAAAAGAAAATTATCTTCAATGCCAATGTAAACATTAGCAACACGCTAAGTCCCTCCTATAAACCAACAGGCGATTATGACGCCGATCTACCTTCCATCAATTACTCCAATGCAATTCTAATATCAGTGGGTCAACTTACAACAAAACTAAACAATGAAAATCCAAACACGGGCGCTAACGCACCCGTTACAAACAACAACTGTAACCCTTCACTACAGCACTTCACCGGCCGGCACAGCTAGTATGCATACAATAAAAACTTCTACCTATTAATTCCTTTAATCCTTTAACACCACATAAACATTGCACAGTACAATACACGTGACCTCCGAATCCTCCGGACCTATTTACTTACTTTCACAATCACTACACAGCACCCAGTACTACAAATATAAATAAAACTTTTACCTTCCAAATTTAATACACAGGACCGTTCCGAGTGTGAAATGGCGGCAGACAACGTCAACGTGATCGCGTTTGTAAGGGGTTTACACAACGACGCGCAGGGATATTCTCCAACCCAGCGTTCACATGACCAAAAGGCTTGTTCTTACTACGACGCAACGAATGTGATTGGCCGTAGGTAGAATGGAGTAATCCATACGAAACGCACATTACCACTCAAACGTATATTTTAAGTTAGTAGTGCAAATATTTAACTCTTAGTAAACTATTTTTCTCTCTCTAAATTCAATTAATCCGTATTTAGTAATGTCGTAATATACAGATGTATTTCAAACATTTGTGTACAGTGAGAACAATAATAAGTGAACTTTACTTCTAAAATAAAGTTTATAGTATATATTGCGCCCGAAATATTAGATTTTGGAAAACGGTAGGTTAGTCATGTTATTTCTGAAAGCAAGCTTTAGTCCCATCATCGATTCGGCCGGTATGTTAATGGGCGTGGCAATAAAATTAAATTCTTCACGCGGGAAATGAAATTTAAAAAGTGCAGCGCAAGATTAAACCACGCTACGCGTAGCCTGCAAGTAGCGACCCCCCAGATTAATTCGTGATGCGCCAGTTAAATCCATTACTGCGCGAAGACGTGTGGGGAGTGGATGGACCACACAAAGAAAGTTCATCCAGTGTACTATTGCGGGATTGACGTTAAATAGATGCACATTGGTAGGGGTATGCAAGTTGCATTTGTAGGCCCACAGGTGACTGCTGTTTCAGTCTGATGTCAGTACAACATACCGAAAATTCGTTTTGAGCATTTACACTTCTCATAGCGGATGCTTATCATATGTTGCTTTAATTTCAAGAACATTGTATTTATACTTAATACGTTTTCAATTAATAACGTATTCGGTACAATGCATGTAACCATATAATTTTGATTTTATTCTAACGTAATTCTGTAATATATCTTGCTTGCCTGGTCTCGCCGAAACAGGGATCGGTCCGAATCATGTTTGCATGCACCATTAATTCGTTATGGTTACATGCACAGATTAATGCCTAGTAACTCATCTGTGGGTCACACTCACTTGCTGTCCCACACCGTGGAACAGCAACCTTTTTTTCTATGTTAGCACGGATCAGATGTGTAAAGTTTGTGGTACGAGATACCGGCGTAGTGTAAATAGGCAGGGTGCCTAAAGTGAGGACTAAAAACAAACGTGAGTTAATGTCTCAATTTGTTACATTCCGTTGTGTACAGTCTCATACGAATCATAAAATATGTTCCTGTGATACACCATAATCGCGTCTCAGTGCTGGAGTATTTATGTTGTTTTGCATCTTGAACATACAGATTTTCATGTCTTTAGTCAATTAGTGCTAGTTATACATCATGATTTTATGCCTATATAAAATGTGTAGCCGTATTTAAAAGTATACAAATGTCAAAACATACCTTATACCATCCCTTATTTTGCTATGTCTGTATAATGTGACAATTCTTTAGCCGCACTGGAATATTGATGTGGGGTGCCGATTTACATTCTTCGTGCTCGGTAGGTGTGCTACAAGTTTTTTGGGGTGAAGCTCTGTGTACTTGGTATAGCCACTAAGCGGCATAGTTTGTTACACCGGTATGCAGCTATGAAGTTAACATAGAACATGGTATTATTCTTCATAAGACTGTAAAATTTTACAAGTTTTCTTATGCAACAAGAGTGTTTCAGTCTGTTATTTAATACTCCCACAGGCTTGTTTCTGATGGAACTGAGAGAATCCAAAAGAAAGTGTCGAGTCCGGGTTTCTTTGCAACAGCCTTTCCCAGTACCGACGGACAAAGCCCTTTGGCAAGTGTACACTGGAAAGTACATTGGAGACTGTGTTGTGGTAGAAGCTCCTGATGAGATGATTGCTCTTCATAATATGGTAATCTGGTTGTGTGTAGTTAAACTAGTTGTTAATGAAGTAGGTAACCAACTGCATGGAGCAGAATTCTCTTTGAGAAACCAGTAGTTTTGCAACTAGTCAAAAAATTTTCCACATTTTATGGAATCCAAAGGTTCATTACTGTGTTCACAAGAGTTAACCGCTTGTCTCTCCCGAGCCAGACTAAACCATTCTATCTCCCCAGGTCCCATTTATTAAATCTCAATTTTAATATATCCTCCCATTTATGTCTAGGTGTTCCAAGTGGCCTCTTTCCATCAGGTTTTCATACCAAACCCCTGTATGCACCACTCCTAACCTCCATTCCTGCCGAATGCCATGCCCACCTCATCCTTCTTGATTAGATCACCTGAATAATCTCCAGTGAGTTGTACAGATAATGAAGCTCTCCATTATGCAGTCACCTATTACTCCATTCCTGTCAGGTCCACATATCTTACACAGTAACCTAGTCTCAAACATTCTCAGCTTATGTTCTTCTTCCATCAGTATGGGATACCAAGTTTTACACCTATATTAAATGACAGGCAATATTATAGTTGTGTACATTAATCTTCATATATTTTTGGATAGCAACCTGGGAGACAATACTTATTGGGTACATGAGACAGTTTAAGGTAACAATTTTAAGGGCATTTGAATGTAGTGACAGCTTTGAGGGTATTGAATACCGTGATTTGCTTGTCTCATTGTTGCTTCATATTTGGAAGATTTTAGATCATATTCTTGATTCATTGGCTGACCAATCCAAGTTTTCTGTGGTAATTCCCTTATTCCTCTGATCAAATGTTGGGGTATTACCTCGATTTAGATATCTTTATTCCACATCCTTCTCATTTTATTAGGTAGAGGATTCTCATTCAGTGCATTATAAACTTTGAATCTGGAAAGATATTATTAATACACTGTTGATTCTATAAATTCTTTGAGGTTATTTTTAGATGTAATGGAGAAGAGTTTCTGCCATGTTGTACCAGCCTTGCATGTCGTTGTTGCTTTCATTTCTCTTCTATCCCAGCAAATTTTATGAGAACACAGAAGTATACTGATTGGCACATGCAATCTATTCATTTATAGGGTTTTTTTGGAAAAGGATCATTGTCTCGAGGAAATCCAGAATTTGCTAAGGAAAGACAACAAATTCCACCATTCATTCGCCATTGGCAGTGGGAACGCAGATGCATATGGGCAAAACAAATGAAATCCATGATGCATGATATTGAAACAAAACAACAGGATACTGTGAAAGTTAGTTGTGAAGAAGATTGCAATAAGGAAGTTCAGATTACAAGTGAAATCACAATGACTGTGCCAAACCAAACATATATTGAGCCAAGAGCAAGTGTAATTCCTGACAGAAGGACTCAAGAGAAGAATTCAAAGAAGGCATGTGACATAACCAGTACAGTTTTGCAAAATGATGCGGTTAAAACAAACTGGATAGTTGAGAACTCCAACAGATCTGATGGTAACAGTGTTAAAAATGCATGCGGTGTGGTGAATACAGATGAACATGATTGTGCAGAAGTTAATGGAAGTAGTACAGTCAAAAATCCAGCAAATGTAGACAAGACTTTTGACAACAAAACTAGTGAACATAAACAAAGCAATACAACAGAAATTAGTAACTTAAGTAATGCTGATGAACAAAATAGAGATAGAAGTGCTGAATGTAGTATTTGTGAAGGAAATTCTACTGTTGTTACGTCTGAGAATTGCAGCACTGAAGAAGGTGGCGTAGAAGAGTACAACCAATCGTTAGCTGACAGGAGTGAGAGAAGAATGTTGCTAGTTCTTCCTGATAGTGACAGTGATTATGAAGGATATCTGAATAATGCCTGTCCAAGATTGGAGGAAGAGCAATTCCACGTTCGTGAAACTTTACATCTGACACTTGAAGAAGCCTTCTTCTTGAGTTTTGGTCTTGGTTGCCTGCAGGTTATTGATTTATTTGGAAATTGTCTGTCATTGGATGGAATGTGGCAGTTATTTTGCAAGTCTCAGAAAGACTTCATCCAAAAGTATGTCACATACCATTATTTTCGCTCTAAAGGATGGGTGGTGAAACCAGGAATCAAATTTGGTGGTGATTTCTGTAAGTTGAATTTTTATATGAATTCCTTCATCTTGTAGACAGTATATGGTATTAAAACAAGATTATGGTGTTGTAGAATGTGACATCATGTAGTGTGGTTGGTAAGTATCTACATTTTGAAGGAGCGTTACTTCTCATCTCCCATCCTGAAGATGGAAAGTGTATATTCCTGCCAGACTATGTGCCATCACATCTGAGAACACCATAATTTTAATACTGTATGCACTGCTGTAGCAAACTTAAATTGCATGTGTTAAAGTCACATTTCTCCTAATGCAGTAAAAAATGTGTACCTGTTGCACACACTATGCACACTGTCATATTTAGCAGCCAGAGGTGATTTAATCATGGTACTAAAGTGTACTCTTGTTGCAGTAACATGCTAAAAGAAAGTTCTGCATGGTTGCCACCTATGTTTTACAGACTACAGAAAGTTTCTTTCATGAAGTTTGGGTGTTGGTTGATAATTTATTCCTCAGAGGTAACTGTGTGCCAGTCAATGTGAAATAACAACCTAGAAGACTTAAATTTTTATCTAATTTACCCCAGTTCAAAATCCTTAAATTAAATGGCCCTAGTGTCACCCCTTATCACACAATAATGTATTTACAATGTTGTTATAAATGATTGTAGAAAATTCAAGTGTATGAAAGGATAATCTTCAGTGTCTTAAAGGTCATACCAGACTCAATGAAAACAAGAGACTTGGTGACGGAAAACAGGCTAAATATACCGTTGCATGAACATCCTTCTGTATGTGTCTTCCGTGTAACATATCTTTCATCCGTTTATTATGATACTCCACCAGCTGTATTTTCTCACCTCTTATGCAATGAAACCCAAATGTGTGTATGACATAAATACAGTTCGTGATTCCATGTGATACAGATGGTGCGGCCCAAGGGATGTCACCACAAAGGATACATGTTATCATCACACAGCAACCAGTATAAAAGACTCAGGCAGAATGAAGTGCTATTTTACCAGTCATTGGGTCCATTCACTTCAGCTGTTGTATACGTCACACAGTTTTTCTATACTGGTGGAAATACCTGTCAGTAGACGTACTTGTTTTGACCTTCTCAAAGAACACTCTTGTCATCTTTATGTACGAAATATGACCTACGTTATCCTTCTTGTTACCAAATCTTTGTAGTGTTTCTGCTTCCATATTTTGCCTCTTTTCTGATTTTGGATTTTTTCCTTATTTCTCTTTGTTACACTAGAAATATCATTTCTGCTGCTTAAAATCTGCTTACATCTCCCATTTTCCATGTCTACAGTTCTGCTCCATATTTCAAAGTAAGATAAAAAATTTCACAAGTCAAGTGTTTTCTTCCAAAATCAAAACCCACGGGAGGGCATTATCTCAACCTGGAGAATTCTTGTTAGAATGAAGATGTGAGAACATAGTTCCTGGCACTGGGAAAATAATTTAGAAGTCCTGTGAGAAAGTCTGAACAAGATCAGCATAATCTGTCTGTCGAACCTGTGTTAAGTCTGACAAGCCAACCTTGATATCATATTGGTTTGTAGCATAATGCAAGAATATTGTATCACATTCAGAAAATAAATGTTCCTGTTTTACAGTGTTGTACAAGCAAGGTCCTCCATTTTACCATGCCTCATACATTGTGCTGGTGGAGGTAATAGATAAGTCTACGCTGATAAGAATCCCTGGTCTTCAGAGAAGTCTGTCATGGACAAGGTTGATGGGGCTCAACAGAGTTGCAGAGTCAGCAGGCAAGGTGAACAGATATGTGTATTTATATTTCTTTATGCATATGGGCATTGTATTGTATCAGATTATGACTGTCCATAATGAGCTGTTATAGTTGCCAATATTAGCCATATGTGATTCTGCTGAAAAGTGAAAAACTGAAGTTGGAGGCTAACTTACAATGTGATGGTCCAAAATTGCTGCACCCCCCAACCAATTCTTTTTTATGATCATACAGTAGCAAATAATGTCATCCATTTTCACTATGGAACCTTTTTTCTGCTTAAAGCACATAATACTGAAAACTGAAACATTAGCAGTCTTGGACATTTGTTAATGAAGGTGAAATCTGTGAATGCATACTCATTTTACTGTTGCTTGGAGGGCATGACATGTATGTCTGCACTGTAATAGATATTTCAGAGTACTGTAACAATATGAACATCTTAGGCAAGTGGCCCACATGTCATATTTACTTGTATCCAAAGTTGCAATTTTCTTTCCTATTTCAAAAACTAAGTTTCATAAATTTTGTTTTCCCTTGCATGATGCTTCAAGACCAGGACGCAATGTCAACTAAACAGTACATGGGCTGATACAGTGAACAAGGGGATATATACCTCTCCCTTAACCAACTTATGTTCCAAAGGAAGTTCATAAGATTAAATATCTATTGAAACCCTATTAAGATATTTCTGGGGAAATTAAACATATTAGACTTATTAAGCAAGAACATTTTTAAAAGCGTAAAGCTGAAAGAATTCTTTTGTAATTATATTTTGATATTGTGGAGTACACTTTTTTTGTTGGATTTCAATATACAAGGGATCTTCAAAAAGTTTCCGCACTTTTTTTTAACTTCATTTATTAAGAACTTCAAAAGCAAATTACGTCACTTTTCTATATAGTCACCCTGCTTTGTGATGCATTTTTCCCAGCGTCCTACCAACTTTTTAATGCCATTAGCAAAAAATGTTTTTGGTTGAGTGCGTAGCCACTGATGCACCGCTGCTTACACATCATCATCACATGAAAATCGTCTTCCCCCTAAAGCTTCTTTGAGCGGTCCGAAAATGTGGAAATCAGATGGCGCTAAATTCGGACTGTAAGCTGGGTGTTCCATAGCCCCCCACTTCAATTGTTTGAGGGTTTCCAATGTGTGGGCTGCAGTGTGGGGGCGGGCATTTTCATGCAACAACAAAATTTCCTTTGACAGTTTTCCTCTTCTTTTAGAGTGGATTGCGGGTTTCAGTTCTCTCTGAAGCATGTCACAATATGTTGCACTTGTGACAGTTGTTCCACGTTCCATACAGGTTTCGAGAATAGGCCCTTGAGAGTCCCAGAAGACGGTCAACGTGAACTTTCCTGCCGACGGTTGCGTCTTGCTACAGGAGATGATGGATGCTTCCCTTGCATACTCTGCCGCTTGCTTTCAGGCTCGTAATGGTGAATCCATGTTTCATCACCAGTGACTGTTTGCTGCAGAAAGTTGTCACCTTCTTCATGATAACGGGCCAAGTGTCGGGAACAAGCGTCTAAGCGCTTGCGCTTATGGTCCTCTGTTAGTTCCTTAGGCACCCACCTGGCACACACATTACTGAATTTAAGGCTGTCATGAATCAGGGAATAGGCAGAACCAACACTCACATTCAGCCTTCCTGCATACTCTTCAACTGTTATTCTTCTGTTTTCACGAATCAGTTCCAGGGTTCTTTCTTTATTCCTCGTGGTCGTGGCTGTAGCTGGACGTCCAGAGCGCTCTGCATCCATCACACTCGTGTGGCCATTTTCGAACATTTCAATCCACTCATAGACGATTCTACGAAAGAGAACTTTATCCCCATACTGAGCACACACGCGGAGATGAATTTGTGCTCCCAGCACACCTTCTGCCCACAAAAAGCGTATGACGGATTGCTGTTCCTCTTTGGTGCAATTTATAAGTTTCGCAGCCATCTTCACCACAGCGTGACAACTCTCATACTAAACTGCAAGGTCAGCCGGCTTGCCCGACTGACTAGTCACATGACACACTCAGACACGACCAATTACTACTACTCCCGCCCTCACCGTTTCCCGCGAAAATATAAAAGTGCGGAAACTTTTTGAAGATCCCTCGTATTTCCAGCTCATAATGTAAAGTAAGTAAAAAAGCACTGTATACAATTTCAGGAGATATTATTCTGCCAAGTGATTTGGCCATCAGAGGCAAGTTCTGAGAGCATGGGGTTTCCTTCGATCCTCTCCAAGCTCCAGGTACATGAGGTGCTAATCAGAAGATGGATATCATCACAAGAAAGGGAAGAGAGTGATGTGTCATGAAAACTGCCAAGTTATTTTAAACTTACAATGAGTTATGAGCTTCAATACTTTTCATCTTGCTGATTGTTTCCTCCCCACCAAGTTCAATAAGCTCTACAGGGTACCATGTTCTATATTATTTCAAGTTCTCTTGTGTATGGTGAAGACATTTGTATACTGTAAACAGGTGATACTTACAGGTTTAATCTTGACTGGCAGTATTTTGTATTTTTACATTTTTCTGGGAAACAGCTGATTATTATTGGCAGTATGCTGATAATCTGAACATTGTAAAATATGAAACTAACAGATACTTCAGGAACAACAAGAGGGAATATATGAAAGACAAAATTAATGAGCTTAAAGCAAACAAGAAAATAAAGAATATTAGAAAGTTAAGTAATTGCATAAATTAATATAACACTTTGGTGCTTAAATTCAGGTACCCGCATCTAACAGTGAGACGCTCAAAATGCTTAACATGACTGCATTTAATGGCCGTCCTTATGCAACTCTCATTTCAATTCTGGTCTTCTGCAGCTCCCACAGGCATTTAATTCCTGTGCCAAAGGCTTAAATGAGGACTGCATAATACAAACCATACTTGGCTGTTGCCAGTAAGTGATGTTCAGTGTTTTGAGCGTCACGACACTGCATCGCCAAAAGATTATGCTCATCACCAAAGGGGTATGGAGGGTTGCCCATTTAGAACTAAATGATGACCTGCATGCTGGTTCCCACACCACCATATGTACCCAATACAAGACAACCCTAATGTTTAACACTACCTTCGTTGTAGAATGTCCATCACGGTCGTCTTCCTCACACCTGCTGCCACTGTCAACCTCTTAACTCTCCTTTCCCCACACAGTCATTACAACCATCTACTATGATGGATATACACCACTTTTTTCCTCATATCAGTTCTGGTGAGATGTACTGCAGTGTCTTGAAGATCCACTGAAAAGGTCATATTGGTCTTGATTCTTCTCTCCCAAGAGCCACTCACAACACAATTTCCTTTAGGTGGTCTTAAAATGGCATGTTCTCCACAACATCCAACATTGATTTATTATCCAGACAAATGCTGCAACACTTAAACACTGTAAGTTAATTTATTAAAAAATATCATTAAATTAACAAACATAGTGTTCAAGTATTGTGTTTGTCTGGATAATACCTACATATTGATTAACTAGGACGAGGGGATGATGTTACGTAAATTTACAACATCCAGTGTTCATGAAAGCTGATCCCAGTGGCAGCGCAGTCTAAGGCGTGGGTCTGTGGCCACTTGCTGGAATTGTGGGTTCGAATCCTGCCGGGGGCATGGAAGTCTTACTCTTGTGAGTGAGTGTGTGTGTGTGTTGTCAGAGGTCTCTGCATCAGGCTGATCACTAATCCAGAGGAGTCCTACCAAGTGTGGTGTGACTGAGTGTGATCATGAATTGTCCATAATGAGGAGGCCTTGGCCCACTAGGGCTGTTTTGCCATGTTAAAAGAAAAAAAAAGTTCATGAAAGGCAATTAATTGTGTGATATGCTGTACAGAGAGAAATTAGTTATCTTTTATGCAACTGTTTATTACTCTAACAGTCATACAAAAATTCACATCTTTCAACTGATAACCTTTATGCCATCAAGTTGAGCATTCCTTCAGTACAATAAAAGCTGGGGCACAAAATCCCTAAATTTTATATTTGTGGGTCCTCAGAATGGAACCTCCCTGATGTCACCCTTATGTTACCTAGAATTTTGAGATGGTTCTTTTTTTTTTTTTAAATTCAAGTAAAATACGATTAAGTAGTTATGTGAGCATGTTTACAAAGACGGAAATCTGCTTCTGTTTATATTTCCAAATGTAAAAAACTTTTCTTCTGAAAAAAGTCTTCTTGTGTAAACGGTTCTTAGTGAAATCCTTGTGTTACTGCAGTACACTGAACCAAAACCTGTGTGGACTGTGACTCACAGAAAAGTGCAGGAGCAATGTTCAAGGCAATGCCTGCCATCACATGAAATGCTCTAAGAGAAGAGTGATGCAGGTTATGAGAAAAGACTCCATATTACTATAATGATCAGCTTGACTAGGGATCAGATGGGCAGGACATGTGGCACATATGGAACAGAAAAGAAATGTGTACAGGATTGTGGTGGTAAAAACTGATGGAAGGATGTGAACTGAATCATCCGGTTCAGGACAGGGATGAGTGGGAGGCACATGCAAACATGAGTGCTGCACAGATATTGGCTTCTCAAGAAGGCCTCTTCCATGGACTTAATAAATTCTTACAGTAAGTTTTATTATAACATAAGTTTATATTCAGAATGCACGTGCTACTCATATTACTTTATTTACTATCATCCTTATGTTTCTTAAGGATGCCAGTTCTTCTAAATTCACTCCGTTCATCCAGATATTCTTCTTTACAACTATTTTTGAATTCTTCATCCTGGTACCATTTGTTCAGGCAGTCCTTAAGAACAGTGTTTTCCTTTCGACATGCCACAACCATGAAGACATTAGAACTCTTGCAGCATTTATTGAAAGCTGAAAGGGAATCGCAAATAATGAAGACTGCAAACATTACACACCCACACAGTGAGACAGAACAACATCTGAGAAGTAAACATTTTTTATATGCCAAATCACTTTATGAAAGGGATGTGTACCTCATTACTCGTCATCCTTGATTTTTTACCCATAACTGGACAACCAGAGGAGTAGGTTTGTTGAGCCCTGCATACAATGCATATCATGTGTGTGTGTGTGTGTGTGCGCGTGTGCGCGCACGCGCGCGCGCATGCGTGCATGCATGCGTACACACACACACAATAAAGTAGCACACACTTGTAATTAAGTACAGTTTATAATGACTGCAGTATGTATATTTGTGAGACTTACCGTTTACTTCTTCACTACATTTTTCATCCCTGGCTTTTTCTCTCATCTTCTTCGGAATTAAAATATCAATCTCAACCTTCCGTAATGACCTGTCCAGTGGATCACCTGAGAACATGTTGAACATTTTCTTAAAAAAAAAATATGCTGCAACTGCACTATAACATTGCCTCAGACTTCATATCAGGAGGTATTGGCCTGGTATCGGGTTGCCGCAACAAAGAGGAGGAGGAAGAATTCATATAAAATATTTATGAGCATACCCTTGAGTAACCAACCTTAAAAAATTTATCTTATGTATAGTAATCCTGGTAAACAAAAAAACATCATTTCATTGTTTAACAATTCATTACCAGACTTCTCAAACTTAATAACATTTACATCTTTTAAATCACACAGTGCCTTACAAGGAAAGAATATGAAAACATATATGTTATGATAAATCAGGGGAAGGGGTAATTTGTCATTCCTCTCAATGTCTCATGAAGACAGCTCACTCCTATGACTTCTCTTTCCCCTATATTTGTGGCAGTAACATGGCACATCTCACTCAGAATCTGTACTGGTGTCTCATGGCAATTCAGGAACAAGACCAGTTGTATGGTGGAAAGTTATTCCCACTCAGATACTAACCCAGTATATGTGGGTTTCTTCCATGTTTATAAATAACAAAATGTGTTGAAAAATGAAAGCAACAACTTACATTGATGACATAAATGTTAAACATCACTGCATAAATATTATGCACAATCAAAGAAGTTTCAGAGGGAGCATTTGTAGGTATAATGAGGACCATAATGTATCCGAAACTGTGACTTGACATTATCACACTGTCGATCAAATATAGAATTCTTACACACTTCCATTCTACACTAGACTGCATTACAGTGGGTAAAGGTAAAGTTGCCCCTGTCCACACCATTAAGGCATACAGAAGGAGCAGTGTTAGACCTCCACTCATCCTTGACATCAGCAGTAGACTAAGGTGAGAGGTGAACTTCACACTCTGACAGCTTTACCCCCAGTGAAGAACCTTGGTACCGACAGATTAGAAGGATGGGTGGGCTCCAAACCCTGCTGAACATTTTGGAGAAGAGAAAAATCTCTTGCCCCTGACAAGCTTTGAACCCCAGACTGTCCAGCCCATAGCCTTGTCACTGTATTGAATACACTATCCTAGCTCCTGCATTGCGGTAGGTCAAGACAATATTCAGTACGAAAATACCATCATAGAGCATGGTTATCATGTCTGTTACTGACAACTGTCCCAGTGAAATTACCTTTAAGCCATGACCTGAAGATCTAGTCTTTCTCCATGTCTCTAAAGAGTACCCTATGTATGATGAATTCTTGCTGGTTTGTCACATCTAAATAATATTTTATTATGTACTTATTTTATATGCTACATCTGCCTGCATGTGTTCCTCATTCAGTTGTGAAAGTACCTACACTGCTAATACCAATGTCCACTAATGGACACAATTCCAAGCCACTTCAAGTAGTTCACAACCTATTTTCCTGAGACACATTTTATTATTACCCTCCCATCTTCACATTGTTTAAAGTGGAAATTTCCAAGTGATTTGTCCATTGAAATTTGGTTCACGTTACAGACAATGTGGCTAGACTTAGTGCACAAATCATATTTTACTGTACAACAAATACAATATTTCTAATGTCATGTCTCTTGAATTAGCTAAAAGAGAATCCTAGGTCATGTACATCTTGATGGCATGGCAAACCATCTTGCAAACTCTGACCTGCAGTAAGAGACCTACACACCTGCTTTAAACGTTCTAATCATAAAATTATGTGGTTATAATAACAATATCAGTGGCACGGGAGGATGAATTTTTCTAGGCCCTGTATACGATATTACAAGATCAAGCTATGCAACCAAGGCGGGGTAAGTTCAACTGTCAATCAACATGAACTACAAAAGAATCTGACAAAAGAGCAGCAGTTCACACACTTTCCCCCAGTGACAGATTGGTAATTAGTAAAGGACGGGAAATGTTAAAATTGACCTTAGAAACTCAATGTGAATTGCAAAAGTCCCTCAAGTAACAGACAGTTGACTATATTAATTATATTAAGGATCACCAACAGATGTCACTTTTTGTAATATTTCTTTATTGTATGTCACAACCCTACATGTTTCGGGCCTCTATCAGCCCATCATCAGGGGTATCCCTAGCTG
>Ga0268261_10000817_pt1 | contig 20512 bp, 13 predicted proteins | sample TergutNc150P1_FD_190353 | JGI IMG/M metagenome (GOLD analysis project Ga0268261, IMG submission 190353) | Nasutitermes corniger P1 segment gut microbial community from laboratory colony in Florida, USA - Nc150 P1 (SPAdes) (version 2) | ecosystem: Host-associated > Arthropoda: Insects >...
CCGAGTTCTTCATTCAAACTGCCCACCACTCCAACCTCTGTGTACCAGATGAACTTCATCCATACCCAAAAACCACACTGCTTTAAGGTCCATTTGATACTTCCCCCCATCTATGCCAACTTCTTCCAACTGAGTTCTTCACTTCTCTTCAGGTTATTCTCTTCATGTTATTTCACTTTACATTCCCAGTCCATATCATTTTCCTTGATTTAATCACTCTAAGAATATCTGGCCAAGAACACAAAATTATGCAGCTTCCATTATGTAATTTTATGCATCCTCCATTACTTCTTCTACTTTAGGGCCAAACATTCTGCTCAATGTATACTCTTCAACTTATATGTTATACATATACTGATACGGACATGGAAATTACTAACTGCAGGAATGTATGTAAGGATGTATAATATTTCACAGAATCTTCTACGATGTCAGCAATATAACTTGACATACAAGCCAGTAAGGAGGCATAAATTGATATACACAGGTCCAAAGAATTAACCACAGTTTCTGTGATACCTTGAACCTGTGCAATGAATGTTACTGTTTAGTGTTTCACACAAATGATAGGCAATGAGGTGAACAAAGTACACAGATGAATAAGAAACTGTTTTTCCTGATTGATCAGCCAGTGCCAGTATTACACCTATACAAATATCAAAATATATGACAGTAAACAGAACAGTGGTGCATACTGTGCATGTGATGGTACCCCCACCTTGTGTGACTGCAGTGAAGGAGTAAACTCTGCCACCAGCTCGACAGCCCGTACTAAGCGAGCGCATGCACGATCCTCCTCTTGTGCAGCAGCCAGCAGTTCTTTTGGCAGGTGCATAAGCGTACTTACAATATCCACAAGATGTGAACCCAACTACGACAATACAAACACATCATGAATTTCACCACAAAATTCAAATCAACACACAGTGCCCATTAGCACATTCAATATTCATTTTAAATATCACACTGACAATGCAGGGTATCTGCCATAAATCCAAATGCACATACATACATACATGCATACATACATACATACATACATACATACATACATACATACATACACACATACATACATACATACATACTTTGTAATTAATTTGTAGAAGAATCCAAAGAGTCCACACCATCACTACTAAGTCTGCTACTGACCACAACCCAAAGCTATGCAAATGCTATACAATTTTCAACAAAAAATTAGAAGTACAAAACATTCTACCATATGACAATGATGTATGAAAGCATATCCAGACATGCCTGAACTTGCCACTAGGACCAAGAATGACAAGTAGTACAGGTTTCTACCACTAAGTGATGTAACTTTTTTATTATTACCAACTTGATACACAAATTTCTTGTTCATTCACATAAATTACATAAAATTAATAAAATAATATAAAAAATAAAAATAATTGTATGTAATTTATGTGAATGAACAAGAAATTTGTGTTATCAAGTTGGTAATAATAAAAAAGTTATACTATGATGCACGGCCAACCAAATATCAAGATAAGTGATGTAGTATCACTATCTTTTGTGTCAGTCTAGTGAGTTTTGGAATCAAAAGCCTCTGCATTCCTTCTCAGTGGATATTTACTGCTGTGCATGTTCAGTGCAATCTGCAGTTTTCTGATGCCAGATCTTAAAGAAGTTGGCTTTGGACTTGGAAAACTATGCCAGAAACACATGAGATGAAATCTCATCATGAAATTACAGCTATGTGGGCATCTTTTCCAGAATGTCCCAGATTATCAGGAAAAATTGCTGACCATCCAACCTGCAATTCCAGAAAGTCAGTTCGAGCGGTGCTTCCAGCAGTAGCAGAAATGCTGGACCTAATGCATACTCAGGAGGGGACTACTACAAAGGGGAAAACAATGACCAATAAGAAAGGGAAGCATACACCTGCATTATCAACTCAGTCTGGAAACTTTTGGACATGCTCTCATATGTGATAGAGAACTATACCAACATAAACAAGACAGATATTTTGTAGGTCATATAATGTTAAATTACATTACAACAGACTACCTATTCTATTCTAAAATTACCTCTCTCTCCTTCGTAACATATTCCAAATAATTTTCAATAGTTCGAGAAATGAACACCACATCCATTTTATCTTGCAGTTGTTTTCCATTGCCAGTGAAGTTCTTTAACCGCTTAGCACTCTCCAGCACACTGCCTTTTGCCACACTCAGATTTACCTGTAACAAACAAAAACAACTGGAAATGAGTTAAAAATTATGTCAAAAACACCTGATGACTAAGAGACATACTTTCATGTAAAGCAAACGGAGACTAAGAGACATGCTTTCATGTAAAGCACACGGAGACTAAGAGACATGCTTTCAACTTTGTCAGGGGAAAAAAAAACAATTTTCAATGCCAGCGCCAAACTTTATATACAAAAATCAACTGGAAGGAAACTAGAGATGGCCTACAAGTAGGAAGAAATTAACTTTTAGAACTTACCGTGCTTGTCATGAGGTTAACACTCAGTGTGTGCTGCAGGCTTGAGGAGCCACTTGCTAAAATGTGGCAGCTCAGCTTACCTTGGCAATACTGCCACTTACTTACCAAAGATGGAAAGGGGAGAGATGGCCCAAGCTCTGAAAGCAAATGCAGGGTGCAGACCCTTCCAAGGGTTTTATATCTATCAGTTTACCCTGCCCCCACCCAAACATTCAAAAGGGAAATAGCATACTTAAAAGTACCAGGATTGGGTAATTTTTATTCTAGTATGTCTTCCATATGGCAGAACAGTAAGATATAACATGCCTCAGACATAAGAAATCAAGATCAAAATATTAAAATCTGCTGCCCCCTAAACAGTAAGCATTCAAATACAATTACAGAAAATGATATCAAGGACAGACCTTGGAAAACTGCTCCAGAATCTTGGTGGTCTCACTCACATAAGGGCACGCAGTTGTATTCAGCCCCTCCCAAACTCCAGATTCTGTACAAGTGTAGAGAGCCTTGAGAGAGGGCCTATATCCCATACCAGTCAGTTGTTCTCCTTCACACTGAAGCTCCACTGTGTATCCAACAACTGTCTTTGGCCATGTGTAAATACCTTTGTTATTTGAGGTCACTGTTCAAATCAGAAAAATTTCTACTTACTTTCTTGTATTGTTGCATTGTTCATATAATAACTTATAACAGATTAAGAAACAAACACAATGCACAGAAAAACTGATTTATTCAACTCTCCTACATGCTTCCACCCTGCAGGGCAATCTTCAGGAAGAAAAATTGATATAAGAGGAAATTACTGAAGTTATAAAACAGTGATAGCCCCAAGTCAGCTGACCTGTAGGTGTAACTTTAGTAAATATCTGACAGACTAACACTGAAATCATTATTTTAATATCGTCATAATAACAACATCAAGGAATAAATACAACTATACTCACATTTCTTGGAAACCTTGAAGCTAAACCAAGAAAGGTGTGATAACAAGTTAGGAATGGACCTGATTATGAATTAAACCCCTTTCAGCAATAAAAGTACCCATCAAAAACAGCACTTTTACACATTTTATGTTATTTTATAACAACACTGCACTGTATTTACTTATGCGTTTTACTAATCTTTGGCCATCAAAAGAAAGAGAAATATTGTTTCAACAACCACCAGGGCAGAATTCATACAAAAGTAAAAACACTCCAGTTGAGAATTCAGCATTCCAATTACACCATCACAGTAAATGTTCAGAAAAACCTTACAGTCCCATAAATATGCTGTTACCTGAACCGTTTCTTACCTGTCTGTGAACAATACTCAGTGTCTTCAGAGATAACAATTACTGATATAGTTTGTGTTTGATTTCCTTCTTCTGACACCAGCCGACAATTCCATTTACCACTGTGGTCACGCTGAAGATGCTTGATACTAAGTGAGCTGTAAATGTTTAATAAACAAATCGTTTGTAATATTTATAAAATCTTATGCAGTCTCAGACAAGCAGAATTATTTAATTTAAGAGAAGTAACATTTTTAGGCATTTTTCTATAGCGCTATTCCACATTTCTTGGCCATTTTCACAACTCTCCAGCATTTCTAAGGCACAAGTTGCTCTACTGTTCTATTATTCCAATTAATATTTAAATCTGAGAAATGAGTTAAAACACATCCTATACCAAACGAGATATCAAGTACTCATGGCCAAGCATGTGCGCCCCATCTGTCATATACCATTATAACATACCTCGGAAGACTGTCAACTATTTACAGCCTATACACATTTAACCTTCACTGTCTGGCCTTTAAATCCCAATGTTGCTGCCAATACAAGGGGTTACGTATGTTTTAACTGTCCATGCCTGTATCTCCTTGGAACAGCACCTTCCCTTTCAGCCAATAGAGGTTAATATATTACAAGGGGACAGTCATCATAATAATGTAACAAATGTTAAAGTTTGGAAAAAAACTGAAGTTACATTTTGGGGTACTTGAAGTAACATGTCACATAGCTACAGTACATTGGCAGTTATGTTCAGCAGTTCGTTACACTGTAGGGAATGCCTGAGCAGACAGTTTGCATACCTCAACCCTCTATATAACCCAGCGCTGCAAGGTAATTGGCCTCACTTGCTTACGTACCATTTACGTGCCCTTAACATCGAAGATCGCTACGTACGTGGAGACGGCTCTAGGCTTGATATTTACAAGAAGTTACCATTATGTGTACAAGATCTATCTGACTTCAAGTGATACAAGGTAAGTTGTGCTGAATGTATGTAGAAATTTGTACTCCCTTTGGTAAACTCCACGTTGAGATGAGCACTTCTGGTTAACATCAAATGGCTATTTTTGTTTGTTGTCCAAATTCCAAATTTCTGATATTGCACTGGGTTATAGTGAAAGTGAGGCAAGGCAGTTATTTTGACTGGCTGTTACAAATTTCTAAATACATTCAGCACAACTTACCTTGTATTATTTGAAGCCAGATAGATCTCATACACATAATGGTAACTCCTTGTAAATATCAAGCCCAAAGCTGTCTCCATGTATGTAGTGATCTTCGATGTTGAGGGCACGTAAATGGTACGTAAGTGAGGTCAATTACCTTGAAGCACTGTGTTAAATAGAGGGTTGAGGTATGCAAACTGTCTGCTCAGGCATTCCCTACAGTGTAACAAAATGCTGAGCATAACTGCCAACGAATTGCAGCTATGTGACATGTTACTTCAAGTACCCCAAAATGTAACTTAAGTATTTTTTTTTTTAATTTAACATTCATTACGTCAATAATTTTCTATGTAAAAAAATGAAACAAAACCTCATTTGTTTGGAAAATAGTATAGCAACTAGCAGTATTCCTCTGCATATTTTTTATAGCTGTTCTGACAAAAGCTTGGTCTGTGCCTGAAACATCTGGCCATGTCATGAAACAAAATAATTCATTTTATTAAAAAGCTGTGACACACAGATGCTTAATATTTGATCCTTAGAATTCTTAAAACTCAAACTCAGTACTGAAAAGTTTTCTTTCATTATGAAAGAGTCAACACATCAAAATATGCTCCTTACTTGTCTGTGTGGAATGTAAAGAATATGGACCAAGCATTCTGAACTACCATAAGACTCTGCAGGAACATACCTTTCAACTAAACCACTATCTGCAATGTAATGGTTTTCAACATAAATTTCTTCAAAAACTTTGGCTGGATCCTGACTGCCCCACATCCAAACTACACTCGCAATACTCCTCTCCCCTACCATCGTCCCAGCAGTAGGTGCCCGACATCGTAGTTTCAGAGAATCACCAGCAAACACAACCTGATCACCAAAGAAAATAATAATCATGCCTATGTGAGCAGGTTCACTTTCATTTTTATAGGACTTGCCACTCTTGATTAAAAAAAAAAAGCTGAGGTATGGGAACACCAAGATATGACAGACAGAGAGAGAGAGAGAGAGAGAGAGAGAGAGAGAGAGAGAGCGTGCATGCGCGCACGTAATGCTGTATATCACAGTGTGAGTGTGAGTATATGCATAGTGCCCCCATTAGCTAATGAACCAACAAAGGAAATTTCACATTATTTTATCAGTAGTACAGGCAGAAGACTCAAAAACTTCCAACACACTTAAATCAAGCAAGATGGACCTGGTGCAAAATCAGAGTGCTGTAACTCCCAGGGCACTGAATTTCATCCTGGGTGTATCAGTGTAAATGTTTTGGTTCCTCTAACTCCCCCTCACCTGTGCCATAGCCAAAACCTGTGAATTACAGAAATACCAGGTCCCCACCATACCCCAAAATTCACATCAAACAGATCTGATGGCATTCACAGCCCATCAACAATGGGAGTAAAGAATCCCACTGTATGGACTCTCTCAACCTTGCCTAGAACAGTGAGGCCAGGAAAGCCCAGAGCCCACAAACTGAAGTAATGACAACAGCCAACCACATAAATAGAATTCATTTTCATACCTGACTGTGAGCTGGTTTCAGTTCCAGCAGAGTTCCATGGCTTGATCCTGCAGCAGGCCAATCGCAGTGCAAGTCAGTACCTAGCCGCAGCTTGCGGATGGGTTGTCCTCGTAAAGCAGGAGGGCCTCCACATTTTGGTGATGACATTAATTTTACGGACACATTCTGAGCCCATTCCAGAAGCCACCCAAGTTCACAGTCACATACCAGAGGATTGCCTGACAGGTCTCTAAATGAAGAGAAGCCAATTCATCAAGAGCAAAACCTGTCCTCCAAACTTCAGTATTTGCTTGCATTTGCCAGACAACTTCTCTGCAACTTTTATTGTGTATGCATTCTTGATCTTTATTTAGTGCAAATACAAATCTGCTGTTGCAAAATCTAATTACCATATGACATAATGCAATACATTTCTGATAAACCTACTGAACAGTACAAAGATACAAAATAATTTCCCTTGTTTTTAATAAAAAATGCCCTATATATGAAAACTAGTTACAAGTTAAAGTTGTAGAATGTAATGAGCTCCATATTTTGTCAAGCATAAATTTATGCATAATGAGTCACTTTCAGAAAACTGATACAAGTTCAATTTACATTTCAAGAGCTGAATGAGTAACGGTGGACTCATACAGATGAAAACTAAATACTGCAAACAACTTTTAGGGCAGGTCCTTACTGCTAAGTTCATTAGAACATAATCAGTAGTTTTACAGATAACAAGTGATATCACTAATACGATCAATTCATTGTATGCACTTCATGCACTAACCACCACAACCACCGTCAGCAGTCATTGGCCAGGTACCCTTCTGGACCAGTGAATGTAGAATGTCATGGACAAAGTTGCAGTGGGACAGGTTACTCACCGGACATTTCAGTTTTCTCCTGTCTGTATCATTCCACCAATGACCCATATTCACACTTCATTCATCTACCACTTCATCTCATACTATCAATCTTAGCAAATGACAACGTTCAATAAAACACTTTTCCTCTCATCATGATCGATAGTGGAGTTCATTTGCTATTTAACACACAGTCAATTGTGACACTGAAAATTTCGGCAATATGCCTTTGCATATTGAATACTCGAGTATTAGCAACATTCCTCCACCTGCCTTGCATATAGTTCTGGACACAAGTCTGTGACTATTCTGCAGAATAAGTAAGTTATCCTTGTGCATAATTAAGCACCACACCACACCACACCACACCAAAGGACACACAAGAGAACAGAGATATAGCATCACACATTCTGCACCTTTGAACTTCCTGGCTGCTTTATCCCTAGTGAAAAGACTCCCAGAACCCAAACTAGACAGAAGGCTGGATGAGATCAATGTCAATCCATGGAGTAACTCCATGGAACAGAGTCCTACATAAGAAGCTAAGAGGTGTTCAGGTAATCAGGAAACTCCCCACTTTATGGAACCCGAAAGTTCATTATATGTTCCAAAGTGCCAACCACCTGTATCCACATGGAATAGTAAAGAAAAAACATTCTGACCCTGCCACGAATCAAACCCTGGTTCAGCCCATAGACTGTCACTGTACTGACTGAGCTAATGTGACTCAACTCTACAGCACACACGTATCAATACCACTGACAAGTTTCACTTCTGCCTAAAATCTTTATACAGTTTCTAACCCATGCACTTGCCCAGATCTACTCACATCATTGAACTAACAGACACTAGGGTGCAAAGTAATACAAAATAACTGTCAAATTTAAAAGACCTACATTAATATATAAGCACTGGTACAATTGGTTATGTGAGATAAAACATAAATTAGCTTATGGCACACTATGCTCCATCTACTTTAAGTGTTGCATTATGTCAGTGGAACAGAAATTCATACCAGGTTCCATATATCACTGCACCTTGTACACACTATACTGGTTCTGACCTGAATTCTGCCAGCTGGGAAACATTTTGTATTGCTGTCACTATCTCCACACATTCAGGAAATATCACTTCAATTGTTTTCAAAGTTAAAGAGAATGTACAAAATCACCCAAAATGAAACTAACCTCCTGGTTAAGTGACAGTGGGCACCACCCTCCTTGTTGCCGAGTAACTTCATATCAATTACTTGTGTAAAACTTTTTGGACAAGAAATTCAAGCCACAGCATTCTATACATTTCCCATAATTGTTCAGTCCACAGCAGTATATCTACATGGTATGCTCAACGCAAGTTGTAAAGCATGTACTTACAGCTGTTTCAAGGACACTAGTTCATCAAATGTTCCATCTTGTATCCTGGCAATAGAATTCAGGCTTAACACCCTGAAATAAGAAGAGACATTGAACTAAACGTCAATATCATTGACTCTGGCATTTCACCTATATCTGCTGGCCTTTCAATTAACTTTTCCATTAACCCTAGGGGCAGAAACTGGTATTTTGACAGTTTTAAGAGTGTAAAAAATTGTATCAAGAACATATTATTGTATATCCATCAATCACACCTCATATTTATATTCTGTATTATGTTATTTGTACATACAACATGTTTTGCCTACTGGGGCCATCATCAGGTATCTCCATAAAAATTAAGAGAGAAAATTAGTTTGTTGTTATATCAACAACCTATATCAAGAATGACATCTCATTCCTTTATAAAGGTTTGTGTTTTTTAATGTTATAAACTTCCTTCAACATAATTAACATGAAGCAGCTGTGATTACCCTAATGTTATGTAAAATTATGTTACATTTATCCTTAAAATTGAATAGAAAGAATTAAATTAAAGACAGTAGTCCTTTTCAAAACAAAAGTTTTGATATGCTGTTAATTAACCACCATTCATGATGTGTGTAACTTTTGTTTTCCTTGATGCAGTTTATGTTGTTGTGGGGTACAAATGTTACTTTGTATATGAATTCCCTGTAAAGTCTAAGGATTGTCAGTTTTAAATGTAAAATATGTATCCAGAGGCAAGCACAGACAAAAAATGTTGAGGTGTGACCATACTTTGTGGTGGCTGTTGGAATAAATGTCCATATGTGACAAGATACACAACATTTTTTATGTTCTCAATCAATCAGAACATTTTCACCTCTGTAAGGAATACCCATCAGCATTCAATACAATTTAGGGTCCTTCTAAACACAAATTTTATTATACACTGAATTGTCAAGCAGCTGCATATTCTGATCCTATACCCATATCATCCTGAGACCTGCACACAAACAATGAGTAAAAAGAAAAATACCAGATTGTTTTTCAACAAATAGAGCTGTACCGAAAGTATAAAGTATTTGTCTCATGAGCACTGTAAGTCTAAGTTACTCTTGTCTGCCACTGCAGGAATATCTACTGCATTTTTTTATTTATATGCATGATTAAATCCTTTGCTCTATACAAATCATTGACACGCCCACCTTGTGGTATGTTAGTATGTTTAACACATCAACCCAAAGCATAGTACAGTAACACAACTAGGACGACTACTATCTTCAAGTATGATAAACAAAACAACCAATAAAAACCTCCACTTACAACTTCTCCAAATTCTCCAGTCCTGCAAACATTAGTGCATCAATAATCTTCAACCGGTTGCCATACATATCCCTGTAAGAGACATTTTAAAAATTACATTTCCAATTCACACAATTCACAATACAATACAAATGCATGAACTTCCTTTCTTTGTTTCCAATAACTGCATTAACTGTACTTTAAGAGCTCCATCATCACTTACAGTCTTTTGAGATTCGTTAGATTTGCAAATGCTTCATTATCAATTGTGTGGATATGACTTCTGCTTAAATTCCTGCAAAAAATAGTTTTATTAATTAATTTCCATACCATCATGTAAAATCCCACCTAACCTCCTACACAGCTATGATTTATTTTAAGAACCTGTATTTATATTCATTCATTCACACAGAATACAAAAAGTAACAATACATAATTCACAATACTGCAAACACATGGACAAAATAAAAGTCTATAGTCGCATTACCTTAATGTATAATACAAAGAAAACAATGACAGTATACCTCTTGCAGGCAAATGATCTAACTATAAATTGAACCAGTAAGGACTACATACATACTGAAGCGATAAGAGTTAAATATGGAAGCGGGTATCTGGTAAGAATGTATACAACACACGTGTCATACATGACAACAGTGAATACACCGGAGTCACAGCTGCAGTGGTTTTGCTATTGAGAAACAAAGATGCTAAAATAGCTCTTATAAAAATTAAAATTTTATGTTCATGTTACAAGTACACACTATATTCTACTTACAGTTTCTGTAATGTTGGCAGATAGGAGAATGCCTCCTGTGGCAAATGTGTGATGTTATTGTCAGAAAGGTCTCTGAAAAATAAAATGGTGATATTACAGGACAAAATAGGTTACAGATTACAAGACTGAACAATCAGTGTGCCAAATGGACCTTCTATGCACACATTTCCCCTGCAAGGTCTCTTGTTTATTCACTTATTTTATAAAGCCACACCAACGACAAGGATCAAATAATGTCAAATGAGACATGTTAAAATAATTATGAAGGGATGTGGGAGGAAAGAGTCAGGGTGCTACCCCCTATACCAGAAGAACTGAATAGCACACAATATTTCTGTCAGGATACTCCACAGATAGATGAAACCACTGTGATTCATCATCAATGTACATATGATAGAGCAAAACAGTTTCAAAAATAAATCAACAGTGTGATTCATTCGAAACAGCATCAACCACCCTCGGATTTCTTGTTGTAACAGGCACATGCAGAGTGTCTGCTCTCAGTCATGACAGGGCACTGCAACTGTGTTATATCATCATACTATCAGTCTAAATATGGCAGGCCTACTGCAAACACAGTAAAATGTCAAACGAAGCAGTGTGATTCAGTTATTGCACATGAAGGATGTTGCACCAGTGAAAATTCAATGCCAGTCAGTGGAGGTGTAAGCACCACACACAAGTTTTGCAATGGATGTAGATATGGTGCGATGCTTTGGTAATGGCAGTACAGATGATGGCCCAGAAGCACAGACATGTCCATTACAAATGACTGTCATGAAGGTGCCCTTACCAGATAGAAAAGGTGTATTAAGTTGAATGAGACCAGCCAAGAATTAGACACTGCACGGGATAGTGTGCATAGCATTTCCCATTACCAAATGGATTACAGAAAATTATATGCATGCTGGGTGCCAAAGAACGTCACAGACAAGCAGAAAAGCCAATACAAGAATTCATCTGGTATTTGTAAATTTCTCATGATGTTCATATGGTTTCAATGGCCAAGGAGGAGAAGGGTAACTGACACACAGAGTGTATGTTGCAGTACAGTGCTTCATATGGTGTTCACAAGTATCACCATCTATTTTAGACCCATCAGAAGCTCAAAATCAGTTAAATATGTCTTAACCCTTATCCTGCTAACGTGAAGAATATGGTGAGCTCCTAATAATGCCAGCAAATGGCAGATGGGATTTAACTCAGCTTTTAAAGGGTTAATAAACAGCAATAAAGAATTAAAATCCAAGTATGTTTCACTAGCACATTTTCACAACACCAGCTACATTAGTTAAACAGAATATACTAGCAACCTTAATTAAAACCCAAATTCTGTAAGAAGTCATGCAGAACAAGTAGGTTGGAATAACTGTTGGATCTAGTAACAAAATACACGTCAAATTCAGTGATGAGTACACATGGTCATCACAGTTAAGTTGTTCCACGGGATTAAAAACTCACAGATGAAATAAATCCACTCGCACGTTCTGCAGATTCAACTCTTCAATAGTGGAAATTTTCCTATCTCCACCACCACATTTAAACTTGAATTTTACTGCAGGTCGAGAGCGAACTTTGGTGCATACACATTGTGATGGGCAATAAACAGGTTGTTCTAAAAGCTCAATTTCTTGAACACAAAGCAGCAGGAGGTCCAACACCAACCATAATAATTCTCTGTCTTTTCTTACATGCCTCATTGTGTCTTATACACCATATTCATCATCGTCTGTCACAATCCACCTGTACATAGAATGAAAACATTAGTAATAATAATGTCATTAATTTCAAGGAAATAGGTAACATCTAAAATAAAATGTTCAAACAACTGTCTTAGTGACATGTCAGTTCAATTACTATGCAGCACGTAATGCAAAATTTGAGGCTGGTTCATCTTAAACCGGCACATGACTTATTCAGACGCTGTTACAAAACATGTATTTACCTTTCACATGTATTAATTTTGAAAACGGCTACCTACATATTTATTTTCCGTATTTACCAAGATGCGTACTCTCTGACACCAACCAGTTTCACGCCATATTGAAATGTCGCATTCATATTTTATTGGCTCTTGCCCATTGGTTGCTTTCAGGGTAGAAAATCATGCCCGACGCATCTCTACCTGAAACCCGTTCTATGGACATAACGGGTCTGTGTCGAGATCCGATTCATCCAGTATAGGTCCACAACGTGACCAGTTCACTTAACTATTTGATACAAACACTTTATTCATTTTATTCTATGGATGAATTTTTTTTTAATTTTAAGGAATAAGGCATATTCTAGATTGTAACAACTTGTAACATGATGTACTGATAATTTACTATGTAGATTTTATACACAATTATATTGTTATGACGTCTGTAATTCAACAGATATATTGTGCATTATATTGTGACTGGTCTCCACATCCTTGGGATGCGCCTGTAAATGGATATATGGAAGCAAAAGCATGAGTTAATGTACCAATCTTTCCTTGTTATGCAGTGATGTTGTAAATTATTTTCTTGGCCATAAGTACTGTATTTTTTAAATTGGTGCTCTAATGTTATTACTTGTTAATCTAAAATAATTTATGTTATGTTAAACTCTCAAATATTGTACTAGATCTAGTAACTAAAATTATTGTACACTTTTATATTGACTTCACTTCTAGATTTCTTAAGCAAATTTCACTGTTTCCATATCCATATGGATTTTGTAATCCTGTACGGACCCACGAAATGAAAATAAATTATATGATCGCACCGGGCAGGGGAGGGAGTGGGAATTATCTGTGTACACGCCACGAGGGCATACAGGGAAAATGAAGGTTATTACCTTTGATTCTTAACTTCAGCAATGTATGCAGGTGAGTGGTGGTCAGCCTCACGCCCAGGCCGTGTACCCCCGGTACCCATTGAATGGGAGGCTGGGTGGGACCCGGAGACGATTTCGAAGCGAGTAAAATCTCTTGTTCGTGCCGGGATTTGAACCCTTCAACGTCCAGCCCGTAGCCTAGTCACTATACTGACTACGTTATAATCAAACGACGCTATCCCCGAGTTCTCGCGTAATTGACTATAGTTACATTTGAAATAATTATTATTTATAATCTCAATGTATAGTCTCGAAGGTAATAAACAAAAAATTCTGAAATATGATCAACTTTTCTTTCCACGGGAGACGCTGGTGTGTTTACAGTATATCAAACACAACGTAATCTAGTTCAACACAACATATTATTGATAAAATAAATTGCTTGTTTTACAATATAGCAGCATGTTGTGGATTGTAGTAAAGCCATCTTGCCGTGTTTTACAATATAGCAGCATGTTGTGGATTGTAGTAAAGCCATCTTGCCGTGTTTTACAATATAGCAGCATGTTGTGGATTGTAGTAAAGCCATCTTGCCGTGTTTTATATCTCTTTTAAAGTTATGGAGATCTCAAACCTCACAATAATGTTTCAGCAGGGTATATTCTTCTCCGAATAGCTATAAAAGTATAATATTCTTTACGTTGCATTATATTGTATCCATTTACGTCAGACTTTGCTTATGGCTGGCTGTTCTTACGGAAATTTTGTGAATTAATAAAAAGGCTTACAATACAATTATATTGTTTCTATTGCTTATTCAAATTCTTTTAGTCTTTTAAAATTCATGCCGCTTTTCTTCGTTCTCGGCTGTTTAGAATTGACTGATATGTTCTCTCAGTGCGAATGCTTAAGTTGTTTTTAAAAGTAGGTATGTCGATTTTATTTGATTAAAAAATACTGAAGAATATTTTGTAATTGAAATTTGTTGACTGCTGGAAATAACAATTTTTTGTGTGTACATACCAGAAGTCCGCTCAATACCCTGCTCTTACGAGCTCGTAAAAGCAATTTAACCCTTTAAACGCTGAATTAAATCCCATCTGCTATTTGCTGGCATTATTAGGAGCTCACCATTTTCTCTACGTTAGCAGGATAAGGGTTAACTAAGGTACAGACTGGCCGGCGTACGACTCAGCTTGCGTGAACGAAGACCCACAGTCACTCTGAAGATGGAAACAATATGTTACTCCGAGAGTCTGAAAAAAAAACCAATATGCGATACGGTGTAACAACCAACAACCGTCACGAAAACCTGAAAAAGAAATACGGTTCTGGTTTTGTATTCCAACCAATAACGAACAAGTGGAAACTGGTGAATAAAGTGGTTTAGTGGGCGATGACAGACCGGTGAACTACTGGTGCAGAAGTCAGGTTGGTGAACAAAGACTGTCGAACGAAGAACGCTTTAAATTTGTTTAGATGGACGAGAACTGTTGGTCTTCGAACCTGAGACTAGGGTCCCATCGTTCGGCTCAATTATTCGTTCATCCCGAAGCGTTTATTTACGAACGTCATCACCACTGTGCATTAACGTGTGCAATTATTCAAATATGACATAAAACAGTCTACAAATGAAACTATGGAGCTACTAGGTAGCTGATTCTTAATTTCGATTACATAAGGACTTTTACATACATTCAATCTGTCCACATAGTATTGAGATTACCACACATTAGGAAGTCTTCCGAATTGTGACGCCGTGTAGTCAGGTCAAGATTTACGGGGCGAAACATTCTTCCGAGACGATAAATTTGTAAATACTATACAGCGACACACCCCAAAAGACGGTAATCTTCAAATATTGCCTTGTTCCATAGTCTTTAAATGTAACCGGTATATCAATATACTGCATAAACCACTAAAATTTGAAACGCGTTTCGGTTTTCGTTGTGCTCATACGTGCGCGCCACAATAAAGTGAACTGACTTTTTTCACTTTACAATGAAATATTAAATAATTTTGGGGCGTAATTCGCCTTAGAACACAACTTATTTACTATACAAAAGAAAAATGCTGGAATTATGAATCGTCCAACACCTAGAGCTTCAATCGGAAGCCTGTTTGAGAGATTAGATATTGTGTGGTTATCTCTTCTAAGAGAACACGTTTTTATTGTTGAAGGTAATTTTTAAGTAACCAAAATAAATTTTATCAAATTCAGGTATACACAATATTTATACAAGAAGTACGAACCATCATTATGTACAAATTGTCAACAATCATATATTCGGAAAAGTACATATTATGCTGGCAACCAAAACTTTCAAAAGATTATCGTGTACAGTCGCAACTCTTACGTATGAAACAGCTCTATTTAAAGTACCACTAAGAAGACTTAAATACACATTCTTTTTACTAAATTGCTGAATTTATAACGTTTCAAAACGATTCATAATTTATTACGAGCTGCATATAATGGATTTAGTGTAACATTTGACAACTTTATTTGAAATAATTACTGTAGGTTTGTATTTTTTGCGACTGATTCCACATGCTATTGTTAGTTTGAATTCTGGCTCCATGGAATGTACAAGATGTATACACGTTGGTGCATGTGTATGTTGGCAACCCGTTAAGATAATTAACAAATGACAGTACTAGATGATCCGTCGTAATCACATTGGTCCACATCAGCTCAGATAACTGCATGGGAGATTGTCAGTGGGAGGTTAGGTTGTAATTGTTATGTTCAGTCTAGTTCACCTAAAAAAACCGCATTTAAGGCTTGTGTTCTGTGTAAAGTATTGTTTTTGTTTTGTTGAAATGAATACATTTACAAGAATACCAGTTTTCATCGTGGGCTTCAATGTGAATATCTTGTTGTTTGGTTTATTTCTCTTTCAAGAATTTCTGTCGGTGAATACTGTAGGTTAGTTGAAATGAATGACAGTAAAAAAGAACAAGCAACGTAGCTATGTTACGAAAATGCATTTCTTTCCTGTAAATGTTTAGCTGATTGTTGTAAATATAAAATTGCATTAATATTTTAACTGCGTAGAAGCATGCTTTTGTTTTTAGCATAACTATGATACTTCAAGAAAGTGACATGCAGGTGTATGTGGATAGACTTTTCTAGACAGCTAGATTTTTGGCTACTTTCAGCGATTAGAGTGAATACATGTCTGGCCAACAGGAGGCAAGCATAGATCACTGATTGTTGAACGTCTGTTAGAGCTCCTAGTTAAGTCAGTGGCTGAACTGAAAATGACGTATGTCACAATAGAGCAGATAGTGGCCAGAAGACTGTTCCCCTTCAATTTCACCGTTAGTTAATGCAAACACACTGGTAGCTCTAGCCACCTTTCTGTGAAAGTTGTAAGATGTTTGAAAATGTCTCTAGACAAGTAAGAGAAGTTAATAGGAGATGAAACTGTGAATGAAAGGCACTGTCAGATGAGCCTTTTATATTTTGATAATTAGTGGCAATGGTTGGTATAAAACCCAGGATATTCTGAATAGTGGGTTAGAATGCTGATCACTAGATTACTGAAGTAGTCCAGAAATTGATGTTGCAGCACTCCTTATGTTATTATCTGGCAGACAATGAAGCCACAAGTATTTTTACAAGTAGCCTTGATTATCTGACAGCCTGTTCTTTCGTTCTGGTTTATACAGTCTATTTCTGTTTTCTAGGCTGGTAACATAGTTGTGTCCTCCTTTTCAGCTAACAACTTGCATACTTATGATGGTATTTCAAGTTCAAATATCATTGGAGTAGATGTATTCTTTGAAATCATAGAACCGGAAGAACTGGGATATACATACAGGATCAGACCTGCTAAAGATTTTGGTGCACAGTTTGTAAGTTTGTGAAAAAATATTTTAAGATTCAAGAATAACAAATATTAAGACAACAGTCTTAAGGTTGTAGAACTGCATAATACAGTAGACAGCTACCAGCATTTCAGAGGAACCTGCTGCAAATTATGACCATTAAAGGTCACAGTGACAAATTACATTTCACATCTTTAGGTTCCTTGTGCTATCCATTTAACCCAGTTTTCTGCTTGACCAAATGTGAATTCTCTCTTTGCTAGAAGTTGGCTTGACTTGTGTTTATGCCAGGAGGTATATCTTGCAATAGTAAATTTCTGTCCTTTCTTTGATTTATTGCATACCTTTACTTGTAGAATGAAACATTTTCTGGGTATGGAATTCCGCTCGTACCTGTGGAGCCTCCATGTGGATGTGGATGGCCACATAATGCAGAGGAACTGGAAGGGAGTGTGGCTTTGGTTGAAAGAGGGTAAGATAATATTCTACTAACATTTGAATAATCAGATAGTTATGAAACAGAGGCTGTGTTTCCTGAATGTACCACATTGTGCATAACCAATCTTGGGCAAACAACTTTTGAAAAAAATGTGTAAGATATGGGTAATTCTGTGCTTACAGGAAAAAATAAAATATCAAAAGTAGTTAAAGCACTGTATGGTTCTCCAGATTTCAGCAAGTTAATTCATTCCTGTTTTCTATCATGTACTTGTACATGGTGTGTATGTTTTTGACCAACATAACAAGAATACCATTGTGCATGAAAGTACTTATGGAGAGAGATTTTCACATTTCCTGTAATAGAATGATGTAAACATGGAAAGATGATTATGATTATTGTTGATGTGATTATGGTCATGATGACAGTGATGATTGCTGGCTAGCAGGCAGAGGGGTCTTACAGTTTTACATAAAATGTGAACTTGGCATTCCTCACAAAATTTCTGCTTAGCGGGAAGGAATGGAGAAGGTATGAGGAAAAACCCACACTTGATATGGCTGGTATTGAACCCAGCATTTTCAGCACAAGAAGCCACCTGGTCTGTTACTTCTGGCATTTTATACAAAACTGAGTGTCATCATTGTGTGGGTTTTGTTTACTTGTTAAGGATGCATTGTGTATTACACCCTCTGTATGAAAGTGAAGTTGCCAAACTGAAGTTAATGCAACAGAAACTGTGTGAATGATGGTGATGTAGTGTGTGAAGGATATGTGTAAATCTGGGTAATGGATAGTACACTAATGGATAGTACACTAATGCTCGATGGATCCTCCATGCAATATTGATTGGTGTATCAATGGAATTTCATTGTTTGGTAAAGGATTTAATGATTTAATTGAAAGCAGTATCTGGATAAATTGATAATATGTTATCAACTGAGGCCAGAGAATATATGAATTTGTTTATGTTTCAGGGAATGTTCATTCTTGAGTAAAACTATCAAAGCAGAGGAAGTTGGTGCACGAGCAATAATTGTAGCAAACCAAGATCCTGAAAGTGATGAATTTTACATTGAAATGATCAATGATAATACATCTCGAGAAGTTCATATTCCAGCGGGATTTCTTCTAGGAAAAAATGGGTATGTTTGTTGGCATCAGACATTCCCAAACTGTGTGAGGGGTTTCCAGGGGTCATACATATACCTCTGTCTGAAGACAGAATAATGAATGCCATTTGTTCAAATCTGAAATCTGATTTTGAGCACTGAGTGTCTGTCATTGTATGTTTATAGATTGTGCTTCTTCTTAAGTGAAATTTAATGGGTGAGAAGTATTTTTCGGTGTTACCAAAGCCAAGTGTCTTGTCAGTGCGGCTACCAAAATGTTTGACTTTTCTTTCTGTACATGAAGCAGTGTTCACTCGATTTCCTTAGAAACGAATTGAACATAGAGTAAATGTTATTGCTTTGCAACATGCTTGTATGTAATTGAATTTTAATGGTATGTTACTACAAAAGCAAACAGGAGAAATTGTCTTGGTCCATTTTATAGCTGCTGATTTTGGTTTTAATTTTGGGTTCTGTCAGTATTTGTTAATTTCGTAAGTTTTCTACTTGCAAAGGAATTTATGGCTTGCCAGTTTTTCTCATGTGGTCTTGCTGGTTCTACTGATGTAATTTTCTGCTCTTTATACCAATAATATAAAGGCAGTTATGTTATAGACAACTTACTGTATCTCAATAATCCTTCACTTTTGTTAGTCAGATATTTTTCCCGAATAAATTTTTCTGTCATTTATTTTATGAAAGATACAGATTTTCTGGAAGTTTTGAAATTGATATAATGCTGTTCGTAAACTATATTCTGATATGAATTTTGCTTATCATGGCAGTGTGGGTTGTGACATTGTGTAGGCTAGTATGTAGCTACCAGCACTGTGTATGAAGCTTCTGTCACCGTTTGCCCTGAAAATGGGGGCAGCATGTTTCTCTGAAATCCTGGGTAAACAACTACAGGACTACATGCTTTCACAAACAGAATGCTACAATCAGAACTTGTTGTGGTTGCTGTAATCTGTTTTCTGCCTCTACAGGGACATGATTAAGAAAACTTTGGAGAGACTGCAGAGGAAGTACGCTTTAATCAACATTCCTGTGAATTTGACGTATGTTCCACCGAATAAAATTAATCAACCACCATGGTTGAGATGGTAACATACACCTACTTGCCACACTGCTGCTAGTCAAAGGAGTTGTAATGAACTGTAAATTGTATAATACACACATTCCAGTGTCACTTACAGACAACAGTAAAATTCTACTCTTCATTTCACCTTTTTCCCACCCCTGTGAACTGAACTGTCAGTGAGCTGTCCCATTTTAAGTGTATATGATTGTACATGCATGAGCGTAAGAATATTGTACCATATGGAATTCAATGCAGGATTAGTCATTCATTAGTGTCTTCATATTCATATTATGAAGCTTTCATGGTTTTGATTATCCCCCTTATAATTTCTTAAGAGACAAGTCAGTTATTTAAGTCATTAAGTGATTATGTTTGTGAGAATCTTCCCATTTATTAACCCTTTAAATGCCGAATTAAATCCCATCTGCTATTTGCTGGCATTATTAGGAGCTCACCATTTTCTCCACGTTAGCAGGATAAGGGTTAAATCGTTAACCTTTAGGCTACTAATGTCATATATATATGGAGCACCCATTC
>Ga0268261_10000818_pt1 | contig 20511 bp, 9 predicted proteins | sample TergutNc150P1_FD_190353 | JGI IMG/M metagenome (GOLD analysis project Ga0268261, IMG submission 190353) | Nasutitermes corniger P1 segment gut microbial community from laboratory colony in Florida, USA - Nc150 P1 (SPAdes) (version 2) | ecosystem: Host-associated > Arthropoda: Insects > Digestive...
ATCAAGAATGGGTGCTCCATATATATATATGACATTAGTCGCCTAAAGGTTAATAATTTAACCCTTATCCTGCTAACGTGGAGAAAATGGTGAGCTCCTAATAATGCCAGCAAATAGCAGATGGGATTTAATTCGGGCTTTTAAGGGTTAATGGTCTTCTTAGCAGAGATGTATTCAAGCTGAAATGCAAAATATCCATGATAATGCAGGAAAATTCATACAAGTTTTACTGCTTATTAGGTTATACTCACTAAATGCTGCAACTGTGTCTGATGGTGGGACTGTTAATATTATTATACAAATTGCTTAGGTTGTGTTGTTATGTACAGTTGAGGTATGAGAAACATACATCAGACTTGGAGCTTCAGTTGGCATCTGCAAAGCATCAGGCACACATGTGGAGACAAGCTGCAGAAAAGAAGGCAGAGGAACTGCCTGTGCAAGAAACAAAACCAAGTAAACGAGCAGCAGCACCGCCTATGGTGATCGCCGTCGGAGCACCACCAGCTAATGCACTGGCCGTGCGTGAAGATGCGCATCTGCTGGCCACAATACGAGGTCTGAAACAGGAGTTGGCATCCAAGGATAAGGAACTGGCGAAAATCCGCAGAGATCTGGATGAATCTGCCAAGACCAACCGCAGATTGCAGAAGGAGAGAGAGCGTCATTTAGGGGTTGGCATAGCTCCTCCTAGACCTCCAGCAGTTAAGGGTAGGTTATTTGGTTTGAAGCCATACATTTCTATGCATTGTCTGCATGATGTGCATGAAATAAATGTACAGTGGGGAGGTAATGTCTGTCTGTCTGCCCACATATTTCATCTCTCAAAGTACTGAATAAATTCTGATGTAACTTTAAATTGGTTGCATACATTTTAATTTGTTTGGTGAATTTTTTTTCTTGGCCATATCAATTTGTTTTGAAGTACAACTTCATTAAACATTTTATGACACCTTGTATAATGCTTGTACCATATATAATTTAAAATGTAGATCTTATTAAAATGTATCTCAGTTTGAAATATTTTTATATGTTTAATTGGCAATAAAGAAAAATGTTATATGCCTTCATGCAGGGATGAATCTGCCATCTTGGTAAAGTCTAAGGACTGCAAGTTTTCAAACTCATTAAATTTAATTAAAATGATAAAAAGATGTTAATTGCAAATTAAGAACATGTCAGAAGCACATTTAATATGGTAGCAGTGTACAATAGATGCAGGATGTTTTCACCATTTACTTAACAACTTCATCTTTTACTGTACCATTTTTAGCATGTAACTGCCCTATCCACAGTGCTCATGCTTTGTGCACTTTTTCGTGTTTTGCATCTCTCTCCTTTTCATGTTAACAATTGCTAGATTTTCCCACTTATTTTTTTCACTCAGTATATGACCAACACAGCATTGACTGATGGGTTTGTCCCATAATAAGAGTTGGTTGGCTCTATTCTGCTCAGAAGTTACAGTAATTTAGTTGCTGTGAGCACAAAACTCATTCTTTTCACTAACACTTAACACTGCCTCATTTGCTTGTACTGCACTGGTAAAATATCAAGTTAGGCTACTTAAGATCTTTGCTGTAATGTTATGTGTGGACTGGGATAATGTAGGCGGTACAGCAGCTCGCTTTGGGCTGGATGGTCCGGGGATGAAATACCGGTGAGGGCGAGATTTTTCACACCCGTACATGCTGGCCCTGGGGCCCATCCCAGCTCATATACGGTGGGTACTGTGCCATTCCCGGAGGTAAAGTGGACGGACCGTAGCATTGACCACCCACCACTATCTAGCGCTAAGGTTAAAGAAGGAGTACAACTCTGTTTCTACTCCTCTGTGCCTTCATGGCAGGTTATAGGTGAACTTTGCTTTACCTTTTCTGTAATGTGACATTCATCTAATGGTGAATGAAGAGCTGAATTTTTGCTTCTGTATACTCTGTGATTTTGAAATTCTGTGCGCTGTCTTCTGGCAGTACAGGACTGATAACTTGATATTTATTGGGGGTGTGCAGTTGGGGCAAAGTGTAGATAGAAGGAAGCCAGGGTTATGAGGTCAGTACCTGTTTGAATGAATAGCAAGTGAAAGAGAAATACCAGTCACCAATATGCCAGCTGCTAGAACAGCTGAAAAGAGATTTTTGTAGTGTGTAGATGATAGCTGTTTCTGTACCCATGCTGTTTTGCCAGGCAGAAATTGCAACCCACACTATCCCCTCTCCTTAATATCTTACAACATGGCACTATATGAGACATTATGGGCACATTATTTCCCTAAATTCTTTGGCAGTTGGAAGCTAGTGGGGGTGATGCAATATTGAGGGTTCCATGCTTTAAAATAGTAGGGATTTTCAGTTCACAGATATTTATGAGCACTAAGTGAGGGTGACACTGTTTTTTGGGGGGGGGGGGGGGGGTTGCTGTGTCAGGGGTTGACTGTATTTGGAGGAATTATTGTAATGAATGCAAATTCCCTGATATCCACACTGAAGCAATTTTAATATTCAGATTATTAAAGGTAATCACACTGATTCATTCTTAGGGATGGAAAAATGCCTGAAACTCCTAGGAGCAGCTAAAATTTGTAGGAGTCAGGTGGAACGAAGTTGGACATTAAGGTAAATATACTGAGATATATTGCCCTCCTGATGTGCAACCTTCTGTAGCCAACTTGGAATTTTCAGTTGCCCGGTGTCTTTCCATCCCTGTTTATGCTCTTCCACTACAGGCCATGCAGCATGCAGAGACATATTTTGGAAGAATGCTGGGTAATATCATTTTTATGAGTGCCTCTTGTGAGCTGTGAATTTTAAAACATTTAGGATCTTGTACTTTTATTGATCTGAAATTGATGCCATTGTCTCAATGACTTGCTACGGGCTGGATGGACTGGGAATCAAATCCCGGTGGCTGTGAGATTTTTTGCATCCATCCATACAGGCCCTGGGCCTGCCCAGCTTCCTATGCAAAAGGTGGCATTTCTCTTTTCTGGGGATAAAGTGGCTGGGGTTTGACACCCCCATCTATTGCCCCATTTGGCCTTCATGGCCTGTTCTGGGGTGAGCTGTACCTTGGACATTGTCACAGTTCTGACACCTGCATATGGCAGCACTAGCTAGAAATAAAGCAGTCCTTTTGTAATGTGCTAGGGTTGGTGTTCAGTAGGATTTGTGTGGGGAGGTCTGAACCAATAGGTTAACTTAGGTGCCCGGAATCGTAACTTTGACAGATGGCAGTGAATACTTGTCTGGTGTCCACCAGACATGGAAGTTCTTATGGATGTGGTACACAGTTGTTTGTTACAGCGTAAAAAGGGGCAGTTAATGAACAGTAAATTTACGAAGATTATGTTTAAATGTTATAATGGTAGTTAGTTGTGACGAGTAGCATTTTGTGATTACGGTTGTCTGATCATTGTGTTTGAGATTTACTACTCATTGCACTGAATGCATTGTTTTTGTTTATGTTTATGCCGTATATACATAGCACATGTTGGAATAATGTTATGTTTCTGCTGAAATGTTTAGACAGAGCTTACTGAATTCTGACTGTAACATCTTGTTAGACACACAAATTTCAGGATTGACCATTTAGTATGTTGCAAATAGACTGATTGCAGTTACAATTATGTTATTTGCATGCAACCCAAAACAGCAGCTCTTTGGTTGTCTGATGCTGTGTTTTTTGGGTGGGACTGAATTTGCACATTTTGAGCCTACAGGGGGCCTGTCAGAGTAATTTATACGGAATGCACATAAATAAACATGGGTAGTCCAGCTCAAGAAACATGTGTATCCAACCTTTCTGTGAAATTCAAAGTATCCAGTATAATTGAATCATGGCAGCTGGCATATGATGCACATTATGCCAGATAAGCCGATTTCAGTGGCCGTGCCTTCTGAGGCATAGGTCTGAAGTCACTTGATTGCTGGGATTGCAGGTTTGAATCTCACTGAGAGCATGTATGTTTGCCTCTTGTGTTTGGTGTGTGTTGTGCACATAGTGGCGGCCCCTGCGATGGACTGATCATTCGTTCAGAGCAGTCCTACTGCATGTGTGATATAGAAACCTTAACAATGAGGTGACCTAGGCCCAACTTGGGCCATCGTGCCGCAGAAAAAAAGTCGGATGGTGAACAGTGTGTCATTGTTACCACACTTGTAACCTCTGGAAAATCTGATTCTCAAACATTACAGGAGCAGCAGTCAACGAACAGCTGAATGAAACTAGTCAGCCATCAGGCAATAAGGTGTATGATCCATCACGGTTCGAGCCATATTCTCCTGATCGACAGGAAGACGTAAAGAGACTAGAGCAAGAGAATGGCATGTTGCGAGAGAAACTGTTGCATCTTGAGGAAGATTACTGCAGTCTGCAGGAAAAACGTCTGCAGGATGTGAGTGTAGCTGTACTTTTTACTAAAAATTAATTACCATGCTTTGTGGAGAAAATGTCTGCAGGATGTTAGTGAGGCAAGTATCTGCACTGATGAATAGACTGACCAGTACTCTTTTGAATTGCTCCTGTGAACACACACACCTATTGAGCACATTCACTCAAGCAGGAACACTCTGTACTTCTATTTGGAAGGTGCTCAGTTTGAATCTTGGCCAGGACATTACATATCCTGGGTGAGGCATGTCAGACTCTACATGAAAATTCTGGGGTAGGGTCTCACATTAGACCATGATGCTTCCTTCCACAGCTTTCCCAAATTATTATTCATTAATTGTCCTGCTTTTGAACACTGCACATACAGTCTTGAGACACTGACAACACTGTTAAATAACGATATATATATATATATATATATATATATATATACGTATATGTATATATATAAAAAAAAATAAATGAAACACATTTGTAATTGTGTTCATAGAGCTTTTTACCAGATGGGTTTGTGTTATGGTAATGTTCCAGATTTGCATTCAGTAGATAGCTGGTTTGAATCTGGGGCAAATTACTCCCTCCCTTACTACAGTTTTTTGTGCCTTTCCTTGGTCTGTCAGAGTTCATAACAATATAGAACTTTATGTGGAATTGCATGTATTGATTGAAATGCTGTAACTTACTTAGTGTATGCTTATGTTGGCTGTCTGAATATGATCCATTAGCTAAGTCAGTGAAGTGACTGTACAGACAGCACAGCTGGGGCAGGCATCTCTTTGGCCTATCTAGTTTTCTAGTGAATGTGTACTGGGGGCTTTTTCCCTTGTGATAAAGCAGCTGGAATGTGAAGCAAGCCTCTTGCATTCATTGAGAGCTGAGGCTAAGAACATATGGAGCTGTCGCTGTACCTTGCTTTTGAACCACGCATCACTCTGTGTGTTGTAGTTGAACTTACTGCAAGAGCAGCATGAAGTAGAATTAGATCGTCTTGTATCAGATCACATGGCTCGACATTCCAATTCTCGCATTGCTGACCTCCAGGGCCAGCTGAGCACGCAGCAGATCATTATTGGTCACCTTAAGGATCGCCTTAAGCTGTGAGTATATGGACTGAATACAGGATATTAAGGTACAGACCTTCTGTGACAAGCAAGTGCACTACAATCTCCCTATACCCCAGTGTTTCTCAAACTGGGTTCCGTGGAACCCCATGGTTTCACAAAGGGGTGTCAGGGGTTCCAAGAGACGAAAATATGTAATGGTTGAAGAGTTGTATAGGCACTCCTAAATTTGTATGTAAAGGTAAAGTGCACCCGTGTACAGGCACTGAGGCTCTGTAGAGGCCGTACGGCCCATAGGGAGAGTAGAGGTATACGTAGCTCTACTCTTTTGTGACCAATAGCACTAGAAGGGGGTCAGGGGTCAGTGTCACGCCCTGGCCGCTCTTTACCCCTGGGAAAGACCCAGTACCCATTGTACAGGAGGCTGGGTGGGCCCCCAGGGCCGGTCTGGACAGGTGTGGAAAATCTAGCCCACACCGGGATTCGATCCGTGGACCGTCCAGCCCATAGCCAGTCATTATACCAACTATGCTACCTGGCCCACAAATTTATATGTACAAGTTAAAATTCATGTGGCAACATTCGACAGTATTCGTTCCGTCAATGATAGCACACAGACAATCCATCACTGCTTCAACCCAGAAGCTTCCTGATTCTGTAGCCAAGTCAGTAAGCAGAGCTCTCCATGGACAGATGTGATGTGTCAGGCAAAGCAATCAGGTTATCAATCATTTTGAGGTTAGCCATTGATTTTTTACATGTAATGTACATAAAAAACAACAAACACTGGTGTTTGATTTTATATTTGACTTATTGTGGACAGTAAGTTCTATACCTTTCTTAGGGTTCTGTGAGCTAAAATAGATTGAAAAGCATGGCTATACACTGTTCAGCATTCAGTTTGAGGTTTCCTACTTGGATGCTGCATGTATTTTAAATTGTCAGTCACCATGCTGCCAAAGTCAGTATAATTACATCAGTTGTGGCATTCAGAATGTAACAAGAGAAAGCAGTAAGTTGGTTCTAATCAATCTGCATGGATTCATGTACTTGAATACTGGAACATTCATCATCAATGCTTTGGCAACCCCTAATCTTGGGTAAACCCAATGTTTTTGCTGCTTGCTGTGTAGAAAGTGGCCTCAACTGAGTGTTGAACCAGAAACCATTTGCATCAGAGCTGAGTTAGAAAACAATGTAATGAAGACCTGCTTTGTTTCCATTATCAGGGTTGGTGTGGTGAATGACCATGAGTAATATGTGTGTCTGCCTGTCTGTCAGTACATATTATGTCTGTTTCCAATTGGTGCCCAGAATGACAAGACGGCAGACACATATTGTGTGGTCATGACTCCCATTTCAAATCCAGTACCTTCCTGCGATCACACTCTTCCAATTATTAGAGACAGATAGGTTAAATGACAATAAAATGGATATGCTGCAGGATGGTCTTAACACAGAGGCTAATCTGTAGATGAGAGATTGATTTCCAGGGTTAAGCAACCAGGTATCAGGGCTGAAGTGTCAGCAATGACTGCTCAGTTTAATTCCATCTTCCTGTCACCTAGTGCCAGTGATGACTGGTCAATTTAACTCCACTCTCCTGTCATCTAGAGTGCTTCAATGTTGGTGACAGAGCAAGTCTCCAAATTGTTGGTTTTTAACCAAACTTTGTTATGGCTGCTTGCCCATGACAATTTTAGTGCACTATAGTTTCATTCTCCATTGCACTGCCAGTAATGTGGAATGAAAGTTGCTGATCTGGCAGTATTTCTTGGTTTGAAAGATCCTTTATAGTATTCTGTTACCATTTTATAATTTGATTATTTTAATCTGATTCAGAAATACAATACAGTACTTTAAATATGAAGATGTTCTGTTCATTTGCTAAGTTGTTCTTGTGTCTTAATTAAGCACCGTGACATGGGGACATATGGGGAAGTGGGGGTTTGGCTTTGTGCGTTATTAACCTTGGTAGTAGGAGGAGGTAGGTGGTCAGCTGCATACCATGGCTGCTTTTCTCCCAGTGAAGAGCCTCTTATACATGTTGATTATGAGACCGGGTAAACCCCATATCTGATGTGGACATTTCAGAGAAGCAAAAACCTTTTGCCCATGATGGGGAATCAAATCCCATTTCCCCATTGTTTTGGTACTTGGTCTTTAGTACACATGATTGACAGCGATTTTTCTGTATCTCACTTTTCAACCATGCTATATTTGGTGTTCCCTAAGTGTGTTACCAGATAATCATTTAATAAGGTTTCTTTTAGATGTAGGAATGAAGTGAGGGTGACTTCCTTGGAGCTGCAGCCTTATGTGGGCCTGTTTTACAGATAAGGAAATTCATAAATATAGAACTGGGTGCCATAGTAATCTACACCTGCCAATAGTAAATTTATCTAAATTTGATAAAGGAGCGTATTTCTCAGGAATAAAGGTTTTTAACCATCTTCTGGAATATATTAAAAATTATCGAATGACCGGAAATGTTTTATAATCACCTTAAAAAGGTTTTTGTATCAACATTCCTTTTTTTTTTTTTTTGATTGAAGAATATTTTAATTATAAGGAAAACAGAAAAATATAAAAGCTCTGTCTATATATAGTAAATATGTTTTTAATATTTTATTGTTATATGAGATTATATTAATTCTGTTGTATTTCACTATGAATCCATTGTATGACCTTTGACAAGTATCCTTAATATGATATACAGATTGTTGCATTAGTGTTTATGTTCATGTATATATGTGTTGAAACTGAATTAATGACAATTCCTGTATCCTTGGTTGATGTAACTATGATCGATCTTTGGAAAAATAAAAAAATGATGATGATGGATAAGTAGGGATAATTGTTGGAACAATGACTGGCAGGATAAAACCGATGTATTCAATGAATGACCTGCCCCACTGTCACTTTGTGCACCAAAAATTCAACATGAACTACCCTAGGGCTAAACCCAGGGTCTTTGCAGTAGGAAGACGGAATCCAACTACCTGAGCTGTGGCATGGCCATGAAGTTTTGTGTTTGTCTCTCATGTGTTACAATAATGTGATCCGTATTCTTCCCCGAGCTTCTTCTGCAGCAGAATGTATTGAAATACAATAATTGGCTTCTTCTTGAATGACAGGCTGGATGAATATCGGGAGGAGACAGAGATGCTGAAAGCAGAAAGAGATCACTTGGAGAAGAGCAATGTGGATCTCATGAAGAGAGTGTCTGACTTGCAGAGCATGCAAACACCAGTGAGTGTAATAGGTACAAAGTTTAATACCAGAATTTGGTAGCAAAAATGTTGCATGAAATCTTTTATTACCCCAACCAATGCACAATAATTTTGCTTTAAAACATTACAATTTACATTAAAATATATAACAAATGTTCCTACACATTTCGGTTTTGACTAAACCATCATCAGGGAGCTTGCAGTCTGTACTTCGCTAAGTTACTATATTGGTATCAGTTAATTTACTGAGTTATTGAAATCGCTTGGTCTTGTGGCTGCATGTTAATCCAGTCCTGTTTGTGTGTGTAATGGTGCACAGTGCAGAATGAGACAGTCTCATTCTGCACTGTGCACTGATACACACACAAACAGGACTGGATGAACATGCGGCCACAAGACTGAACAGTTTAATAACTCAGTAAATTAACTGATATCAATACAGTAACTTAGCGAAGTACAGACTGCAAGCTCCCTGATGATGGTTTAGTCAAAACCGAAACATGTAGGCGCATCGTGCATTGGTTGGAGTAATAAAAGATTGGATAAGTCAAAATGCACGGTACAACTGTGAAAATGTTGCATGAAGTTATGTTAGTATAGGCAGAGCCACTATATTAATACTGCTGGTTATTTGTAAGGACATAGTATCATGGAAAATGTAGTATAGTATTTTAAGTACTGCAGTCTTTTGTCAGCCTTCAGATATTCACACATTGTTCTTCACTGCCAGTATCTCAACAAAAGTTACGTGAAAAGTAAAAAGTAAATGAAGGCCCAGAGGTGGAGTAGTGGTATACCTGTACTCTTTCTCTAACCTTGGCACTAGATGGGGGTGGGCGGTCAACAGCACACCCTGACCGCTTTGTGCCTGGGGAAGAGACCCACTACCTGTTGTACAGGTGGCTGGGTGGTCCCCAGAGCCAGTGTGGACAGGTGCAGAAAAATCTCGCCTCCATTGTGATTCGACCCTGGATTATTCCAACAGAAGTTAGGTTTCTGCTGTAACTGGCTAACAGTTCTTACACAGTATGTGCTTTACCATAGAGTCAGTCTATGAGTTTTATGTACGGTAGGTCCCTGCTATGTATGTCCCCAGGAAGTGTGAACCATATGTTGTGAAAGATAATCAGTATTTTTTTTTGCCAGAAAGTTTGTTGCACACATTATGAACACAACATAACTGGTGAAGCAGTTTGTTGCTGTTCTTGAGATGAGTAGTTCTGGTGTCACTTAGAAGACACAGGCACCTCTGTCTGCTGATAGCGGTCCATCTGTGTGCAAGCAGTGAATTTCTATCTTCCCTACTTGTGCCTCATTTCAAGTTATTACAGGCAGTAACACAGTGAGCTGTGAGATGTTTGGTGATGTTCGTAATTCTTGTTTAATTTAATTTAATTTAATTTCTTAAAATACTAACTTCTTACTTCCTGTGCCAGTGTTTTGAGAATTTAAATTATTTGGGTGTTTTGGGGTTAGGACTTGTACCCTGTTACATTAGAATAGGTGTTACAGTACCCCCATGAACACAGAATTGATGTAATACAGTTTTTCAAGGAATGCATTTACTGTAAGTTGTGGACATTTGCATGTGTTTAATGTACAAAGTTTTACATTCTAGACCTACATATGATTTTGGATAAACCCTTGTTCCAGAGAAGTACTGCCATGAATAGTATAGTCTTATGTGACTTTTATGCTAATTTTATGTAACATGTTAATATATTCACAACAATTCTACCATGAATATGGGGGCAGCAGGTTTCTCCATTCTGTGGGTACTGACACTAGACTGTACAGTATCACATCCCAGAGGGCTGCACAATAGTTCTGGCTTCTCTTAGCTCACACTGGGCAATAGGAATGCCACAGGCGCTGTATTTAATTCGATAGAAGTACTAATTCATGACATGGCTTATTTTGAATCATAATAAATATGTAATTTGCCTCAAGCAGTTAAGGATGGTGAAAATTATGCTTACCATTACCGTCTTTTATTGTAAAGCAGCGAGGATAGACGTAACATCCGAACACTCAGACATGGAACAACTGTCAGGGTTTCTAAATGATGTAATTTCATGTCTGGATATTCAGATGATATAATTTTATCACACTGCTTTTCAGAGAAATGTGGTAATGCTGAAGGTTGCTTGTGTGCATATTGTGTATCACTGACACCTGTTGAGAATTATTCTGATAAGGAGGATATGTTTCTCCATACAAAGGGGAGTGCTCCACAAAAGATCTCTCTCTCAGATATTACTAGTCATCGTACAAGATTAACATTAAAGCAAGACAGTCAATGTATGTATACGTAACATTGCGGTGCGTTCGTGCAACCATTGTTGTAGTTGAGAAGCAGTGAGTATTACACAACCTGTGTGTCTGTTTGTAGCCTTAGGTATCCAGCATGCAGTGCACATGCACCATATTGTCATCTGTGGCCTGCCCAGCTGTACACCTTTTTCCACATTATCTCATAAATGGCACGATTTTTGAAAAAAAGTCATTGAACATAAAATGTGTGTTTCAAGTTTCTCTACAACTTCAGTCAGGAACATTTTGCATTATAAGAAGAACTGAGTGAGATATGATCAAAAATGTACATTGGTCTTCATGTAAATTACCCTTTTTTCTTGTCCAATTTTAATGAAACTTGAATTTTCTTGCAAGATTTTCAAAAAATACTAAAATATAAAATTTCACAAAAATCCATCCAGTGCGAGCTGAATTGTCCCACGTGAACAGATGGACGGCGGACGGACGGACCTGATGAAGCTAATAGTCGCCTTTCACAATTTTGTTAACGTGCCTAAATACAGACAAAATCTTTCAGATGGATGACATGTTAATGGGAGTGTAAAAATATACACTTTGAAGTGCACTGCAGAGTAGCTGCCTGGTGCAGGCAACAAGCTGCCAAGGCACTAGATACGTCAGTTTTTGGAAATTATGGCACTAGTTTGGCAGGAACTACATTCCATAGTTCAGGGTCTTCATTTGGATGTTGACAGTTAACGGAGATGGTCAATATATTTACTGCTGCAGTGAAAGTGATAGTCCGTTACGATGTTCACAAAATGCCATTTTTAAGGTTAATTTCAGTATTATCCTTCCATCTGTATCACAACCTGCCAAGTGGTCTCTTTTCTTAGGATTTTGAACCAGAATGTTTTATGCATACCTCATGGTTTACCCATACATGCTGTAAGTCATGACCATCCCATATGATTTCATGTACAAACCATAACAATATTATCTGAAGAGTTCCACCTATGGAAGATCTTAATTGTATAAGTTTCTCCCTCCAGCTGTTACTTCCCCTTTCTTGGATCCTAATTTTGTCACGAACATTTGTCTCAAACACCTTCAGTATGAACCAGTAGAAATAACCAACAAGATGCAACCTTGTAATAGAATTTATTATTCCAACATTCATTGAAGGCTCAACATGTTTCGAGAGGCATACCGCTCATCATCAGGAGCTCTAAACTGTATTTGCAGCCTCTGGTTTGCATACGCATGTGGTGACTGGCCATTGTCAAGTCTGAGTGGGAACTGGATCCCACTCAAACTTGACAACTGCCGGTCACCGCATGCATATGTAAACCAGAGGCTGCAAATACAGTTTAGAGCTCCTGATGATGAGCGGTATGCCGCTCGAAACATGTTGAGCCTTCAATGAACGTTGGAATAATAAAGTCTATTACAAGATTGCATCTTGTCGGTTATTTCTACTGATTCATACTACGATGCATGGATCCATGAATATTAAACCTTCAGTATGAGTTATTCCTTTAGAGCAACAAAGCAAGTTACACCTCCATACAGAGCAAATGCTGTAAGAGGGTTAAACTGTTGCAGTTTGTTACTTTTGTGCAGGAGATGTTGCAGTATGAGATGCTGCAGGAGAAGTTGTCTGAACTGGAACATAGACACGAAACTCGGGAGCAGAAACTGCAGGCAATTGTGCGTGATCTACTGCGGCGCAGTGCCAAGCAGCGTGCACTCAGTGGGGAGGACAGAAATGCTTCCAGTATAAGGGAGAGGCTACTCAACAAGAACCGCCAACTGTGCTTTTATCGAGCCGAGATGGACCGCATTCTTGAGACACTTCGGGAGTTCAGTAGGCACAAGAAACTAGGCAGTAAGCTTCCAACTTGCACCTGACTGAAACTGTATCTATAAGTTATATGACTCATGCACTGATGTTGCTCTTTCCTCTTTGTGGTTATCTTCTTCTGTTTGCACGTCTAAGTTGACCATCAGTTACCTAAACTAATTGGAGGATGGACATAAGTTGGACCACTGAAAATAAAAATAGTGAATAATAAAAGAAAAATGGCCTTGGTTACCCAGATATGTGTGGGCCTGCGGGTAGTATAGATTATAATTTTTGTACATAATCAGACAGTGGTAAAAAAACCGACTATAACAGAGACAATAAGACAATAAGACATCAGTTTGGTCATATACAAAGAATGGAAAAAAATAGAATTCCCAAAAAAGTATTATATATGAATTTGGAAGCAACAAGGCTGAGAGGTAGACCAAGAAATAGGTGGCAAGATGAAGTGAGGGAGGATGGAAGACTAGTTGGTGGAATAGGGTGGAAGGAAAGGGTATGTAACAGAGAGGAATGGAAGAAACTCCTGAGAATGGCAAGGAATTGTCGCATTCTGCACATGTCAACTGAATGAATGAATGAAATCAGACAATAAAGAAATGCATACAGGAGACTTGAGGTTTTCATAGCAGTGCAGATTTATTGTGGTCTTTTGGTTTCTGTCACTGCCTGCTTTGGTAGAGAGCTACCACCCTTACTTCCAGATTATATGTTGTTGTAATCTGGAAGACCACATTGTGATTCATTCTGTATTGCTATGAGGTATCTGGCAAAGTCTTTGTGATGACAGCATTTAGCTATGGATTCTTACTAAAGGGATAGTGGTGATGGCAGAGAGTTTCACCAGGAGTACTCAGAGCACAGAACCATTTCTCCCATCCATATAGGCCTGATATCTAAAATTCTTGGTACTTCATGCTTCTGTTGTGTTCGGCTTGTGTGACAAGGATTAGGATTCCACTTGGGAGGTACCCATGGGTGGAGATTTGGTTTATTATCAGTGACTGTATGTTGTTGTTGGTGGTGGTGGTTGTGGTGGTGGTGATGATGATGAAGGATTTATGAGCAACTGAAAGGGCCCCAAAGATACATAGGCATAGAAGAGATAATACAGAGACCTGTGTTGTGTGTGGCTTGCCACTAGTATCTTAATAGAGTTGGTTCACAGCTGAATGGGGACCTTACACCATTGCTGGGGCAATGGAAGAAGGATAGAGACTGCCATACTTTAGATCTTCAAAACAAGAGCATTGCCTGTTGGTTATTTGCATGAGACAGGAAGAAAAACTAATATTATTGTCATGAATAACAGCAGCAGTCGTGACACTGTGTTCAGACACTTTGAGGGTGTTCACCAGCTTGGACGGTGGGCACCCTACATTTCAGATTGTATTATGAGAAGTCATACTCTGAGCACAGATAGACATACACAGACATACAGACACGTGCACAGTATGATTGTCTCTCTGTCTGTCATATGCCAAGTCTGTGGACTTTACTTCCAGAGAAGTATAAAGTTTTCCAATTTCTTTTCCATTTATGTAGTTTTCAGTATTGTGCTATAGCAGTATAGGGTAAATATGAATTTGTGACAGTGTTCTGGGCCTTGCTTTCTTGCGGAGTGTCACCACATTTTGCCAATAATGACCACTTGACATTATTCACATGTAATTTATTGCATTTTCTTCCAGATACTGCACCGAATTACTGAAAAGTTCTCATAATAAAACAGGGTCCATTTTATTATGTAGGCCATGACTCAGTGAGGTGAGTGTTATAGAAAAACAATACTGTCCAAAAGTGTGCGGACTGATTTGCAGAACCCATCTAATTAATTCTGGTTGACCTTGTACTGTGAAGATATCCATATTGCATTATTTAAAGTAGCAAAATTTTTATTACAAATGAAATTGAGTATATGAATTAAAGAATTTTTTGTAACTGGAAATAAGAAGTGTACTAAAAACCAGAATTCCATTAGTGAACCCTGCAGACCATTTTTGGATACAGCAGGTGGCTACATACATTTCTACACTAACAAACACACAGCATCAGTCTGGATGAGATGTGTGGTCAAGCTTTATGAGCCCGAATGCCACCACATGTTTGTTTTTGTGTTGTTTTTTGGCTTGGAGTGTCATTTTGGCCAGCAGATTAACTCTGCATTAATATCATAGAATAAAATTGGTCCATGAAAAATTTTAAGAGCCTTTTTTTTAAGTATTTAAAATGCAAACTGGGATGGACTGGGAGCATACCCACAAATGTTGGCATGCCCTCTACACACAGATGTACACATATATCAACAAAAGCAACAACATGCAGGATTCGTATTCTGTTAATTACATGGGGTGTGTCCCAGGAAGAGAAAGAAAAAGCAATTCATGCAGGAAGCAAGTTAATAAACAAAGAAGCTGAAATTAAATGACTGTACACATCTTCTCCCACCAAGACAACAAAAATGCAAGGAAACAAGGAATGAAACATTGGCAACTCCTTGCTAAGGTAGTTCTTTTATTCTTTAGTTATTTTGTTAGTTTTATTTCAACCCGCATTATTATCTCAAGTCTTGTATGTTTAAATTATTTGAGCTTGGTTCTGTTTAGAAATTATTAAAGTTTATCCAAGACAAAAACTATAAACATCTGTTTCCTGTTACACTCAAATGTTATCAGTTTTCATTCACTGCAGTACTGCATTCAAAGTCCTGACAGGCGCCAGGTATGTCTCCGCTTGAGCTAGGCCTCAACTGGGCTGCATCTTCTATGGAAACTAAACTAAAGCCTCCAGTGCATCACTTAAAAATACATAGATTTTAAAAATTTGGCAGTAGGGGTCAAGGTGTCATGCTTGTGGGGTATGGACCTGAACAACTTGATTTTGCTGATCCTTGTCCATCAGAGGTTGTGCGGAGGACACTCTGGCCCAAATCAGGCCATGCAACAAAAGTTTTACATACTAACTGCACAGTTTATGATCTTCTAGTTTAATTAACTTCTTTCATCCGAAGGAAGCTCTTTGGTATGGTTTTAAAATGTTTGTTTAAAATCTATACAGCATCAGTATTAATTTAATATTTCTCTCTTTTTTTTTTTTTAAACAGTAATAACAATTATATATGCTTTCATTTAAATTCTTTTACATTGTAATGCTAAAAAATGTGGAACGTATCCTTCAAGAAGTACAAATATTTTCAAGAGACACTATTCTGCCCCTGCTGAAACGAGCATAGAAAGGGTCATGTTATGCACATAATAGTTACCTTTATTTTCTGTAACTGGTGCTTAGTTTTTCCTGTTTATTGGAATACAGTCATCTTGACTGAAACATCCAACGTAAATGCTGATCAGCTGCCTCACCAGGTGTTTGGCACCGCATTTGGGCAAGGCAGCTCGACCTACTGTCATGTTGTTTTGTGCGTCTCCAGTCGCCAATAACAGTTCCGTCTTTCTGTTTTGGAAAACTCCAAAACAGTCGTTTATCGTGCATATTAACTTAAGTACTTCCATGCTGAACTTGTGTCTACTTTTGACGTGGCAGCTAGACTACACGTATTACACTATCTGCCATCAACACATACATTACCTGGCCATCAATGGGCCATCAACTGTCATTTTCGATTTCATCTATTCATGCAATTGTTGTGAGCTAGGTTTATACACGTTTCAGTTGGCTGTCTGTCAGCACAGCCCAAACAGTTCAGAGGCAGTTAAAACTGGTTAGCAGTCGTGCTCAGTTGAATCTATGATAGTGTGGCAGCTAAGGCATAGCCCAAGATGGTTGAGTGGCAATGACTGGATTCCTTGTTGGTCCAACATCCGAGGCACTTGCGTCAGCCCACCTTGATCCATCGGTCAATGGAATACTCCAGTGCTGCCAACCACCTGTGAACAAGAGAAAACACATTTGCAGAGAGGAACTGTAATGATAGAGGGAAATGTGCATGCACAGTGTGCATGAAATGAACACAGTTGGAAGATTGTGTCTATAAATTGCATGTTTAATGTCAGAAACTGTTCAGTAGATTTTGATGAAACTTGTTATTGGAAGTCCATATTAAAAGTAATTCATAATGTTTAATTTTTTGCATACTAGTCAGTTACTTCTCATATCCGTGCTGCAGGTTCCTTTTTGAGAGGTTTATAATTACTCTATTGGCCAAGAACTTGAAGATTCGGTACCACATTTGCGGAGACCTGTCATGATCCAGTTGAATTCAGTCCACACTTTCACATTCTGTGTCCTGAAGACTCATTGTGATATTATTCTCCTCCCTAAGTGTCTATTGGTTCATTTCCACTCTCCTATCATTTATTATCAAAATCAAGTGCTGCCATCAAATAATTATACTTTGGTAAATATCTTGATCCTGATTTTGCTGTATCTGTACAGTAACAATTACTGATGTTCTGAACTCAGAACATCATGTATCTGAAAATGTAATCATTGTATTTCAAAGTATCCCACTTTTTCTGTTCAGGTCATACCACAGAATCAGTGTAAATCCAAAGGTCATTTTGGCATTTTCTAGTGTGATAAATTTCTTTATTGGCGATGGGTCTCCACCCAACTTGCAAACTGAAATACCAACACATTTTGGTCCATTGTACTTAACATATTTCTCAACAAACCTCCATATGTTGAGGATGCAATGCACTGTGCCATAATCATTTTACAAAATACTGAAGAAATTTATGGTCACACCAGTATATGCTTATTACAAAACATAAGTTTAGTGTGAAACATGGACAGGCTGTCTAATGTGTCCTTATAACTGTTTGCAAAGTATTTAAAACTACAGTATGACACTGTTCATCACAGTGAAGACCCTAACATTTTTATATCCATGGTTTTTTAAATGTATAAATTTGTAATTAATCTTTTAATGTTTTTACAGAAGAAATTCTTGTACATACAATAAACAGCCTTCATCTTGACTGATGGTCTTATATTTTATTCTATTTAGTTTTATTACCACAGTGTTTTGAACAAAGTTCATGTTAGAACTGCAATGAAAGTCTGTCTTGTTAATCTAATTTCTAATAATGGTAAATATAGTTACTTACTCCATGGAGAAAAAATATACAAACATCTAATCTTTACATTAATGTAACCTACAATAGTGATATCTTACTGCAGTATTGTATATTTCTATATTCTACATATCTAACAATGATGTACACCCATGTTTAAATTTGTCTCTTATCCTGTTTGATTCTCCCTGAGGATTTGATCTAAAACACGTAGAATATTGTCTGCCATGAGATGGTAGGTAAGTAGACAGACAGACAAGTTGAGCGATAGATAAGTAAATAAATAATTCTATAAATATGTCATCATCTCAGTCAGTGCTGAATTGCCTCTCCAGTTAATACAACATAAATAAATAGTCTACGATAATTATTTCAGTACTGATTTCACAAAACAGGATAGTTGGATTGTCTTGCCTCTTCTTGTCCATCTCTGTTTCTGTATGGAAGTAGTAGTGTCTTTGGCGAGGTTCAGGCGGCAGTATCTCAAATGCAAACCGCTTTCCTCCAGCAGTAGAGTTCTGCACTCGGTAGCCATGCAGGCATGCCATACCTGGCAATATGAAATATACATCTTGAATAGCAAATCATACAGGTAAACTTTTTGGTCATATGATTTAGTAAATTCACTGCAACTTCTGACAGGTAATTTGAATTCCCTTTGTACCGTATGTTTTCAACACTAAGCAGTGCAGAAGACATTTAATTTTACTATCATATTACATATGTCTCAGGCTACATGCTGGAAGGTGAGGAGTCAGGATTTGACTCTCTGCCCTGCAGCAGGATTGCTGTCACCCCTCCCCCTTGCTCTTCTATTATGTGCAGACCAATTATGTGGCCCACCCAGTCTCAGATGTAGTGGGAAGAGCAGCCTTGAAATGAAGCTGACCCCTCATCTGAATCTATTGCTGAGGTTAAAAATGCTTGGAGCTAGACCTCTACCCGACCATACATCCTTATGATATGGCATGGCACTTAATTAAGCATAATGACAACGTTACATGATACTCTGTATAGCTAAACAGTTGTCAGCATAACTGCAGCTCTTATAACTTAAGGTAAACAACTCTTCACATGAAGAGTTACAGCTACTAAAATAATCCACACACATCAGTGATTTAAAAACTGGAGCCATGTGGAAAGTACAGATTATTTCTTTAATACTGTATACATTTATGTTATTCCAACAAATGCCAGATTATTATTATACTAAAATATAATCTATCTCTAAGCAAATGAGACAAGTAAAGTGAGAGTTCTCCGCTACTTAGATGTAAGAACTAATTAGCATAAAGCCTATTGAAATTTCAGTCAGGAAATCTGGAGAATCTCTAGGTATGATTTTCACTTTCTATCACTCTTATACATTATGGCCCTTGAGGAGTGCTGTGTAATCACTGTTTCACTGAATGTGTGTGCCGTGAACTTTAAAATAGAGCTTGATGGTACCAGCGTTGTTGCTACCGACAGATAACTTCTTAAGAGCAAAAGGGGAGGCTTCAATACCGACCTAAACATATGCACATCTTGACGTATTCGTAATATCAGTCACTGCCGTCTTGCATTCATATCTGTAACTAAAAGAATGGCTTGGTACCTGGAGACAGAACAGTGACGGAATTTAATCCTTAGGCCTTTCATTTATGGTCTATTTAGTGATTATGTCAGTAGTGTCAGTAGCTCATACTGTGAATTATAGGATCACTAGCAAATAATTATTTGAAAGGAAGTGTCTGTGGCCAAATTTGAGAAACTATCCAAGCATCATCCTGTAGGGACACAGTAAAATTACAAACATGTTGGGGAAGATGATCTCGAGGGTCCAGTTTCAATCAGGAAACTCCTGAATACGAAGCAGGAATGTGAAGCATTTCAAGGGTGGCATACAATGAAACCTTACTGAAAGCCTTACATAAAAAAGCTACTAGTTGCCCAGCTGGACATTGTTTCAAGGAGGTAAGGTCCCAGAATTATGAAGTTATCAATGACCAGGCACCATGCCACAGTAGAGTTGTATATGGCAAGTGGAGGTAATATCAATGCATTGTGAAACTTGGCACTATGGAAAGTTAAGTGGTAAACTGCATGCTCCAAATGACTTCAACCCCAGGTGCAGTGGAAAGTACCACCAGTATATTGCTGATGAAACGGCAGTCAGTCGTAATCCACCGATACACAGTTTTACAGGGGACAGAAAAAACTTGACAGATCATTAACAGACCAACAGTTAAGCATGTTATGTTTTTACAAAAATATTAGGAGAAGGAATTTTTTTTTGTGGGCACAACTTTTTGACAGAAGGTGTGTTTGTAACCCAACTGAATAGTGAGGCAAGAATCTCAGTTTGAGGAACTGTTGGAGTTATGACAAACAAACTGCTATATCAAGAGCAGTATGTTGTACACAATCTGAGACTGAGTGGGCTCAACTGGAAATGGAACGTGAATTGTCTAGCTGCTGCTGCTGCTGCTGCTGCCATTTAAGTGTCTCAAAAAATCACAAGCAAATTTGACAAAGTTCCCTGTGTTTAACCCTTTAAACCCCAAATTAAATCCCATCTGCTATTTGCTGGCATTATTAGCTCACCATTTTCTCCACGTTAGCAGGATAAGGGTTAAATCATTAACCCTTAGGTTACTAATGTCATATATATATATATGGAGCACCTATTC
>Ga0268261_10000820_pt1 | contig 20504 bp, 11 predicted proteins | sample TergutNc150P1_FD_190353 | JGI IMG/M metagenome (GOLD analysis project Ga0268261, IMG submission 190353) | Nasutitermes corniger P1 segment gut microbial community from laboratory colony in Florida, USA - Nc150 P1 (SPAdes) (version 2) | ecosystem: Host-associated > Arthropoda: Insects >...
TATATGACATTAGTCGCCTAAGGGTTAATGATTTAACCCTTATCCTGCTAACGTGGAGAAAATGGTGAGCTCCTAATAATGCCAGCAAATAGCAGATGGGATTTAATTTGGGGTTTAAAGGGTTAAGATCTGCCAGGGTATGACACTGTTAATGGATGAGTGGTTCTTGATATTCTGAACAAACAAAGTGCCTGTATCTTCAGCACTCCAGCAGTTCAGTAACAACACTCCTCCACAACATCAGGAACCACTCACCCAATGACACAGCATCACATCCCACAAGACTTGAATCCTCTGCAACACCACCGTGAGAACCTCACATCTCACGCAGCACTGTATTATCAACAATGGTACACAAATGCCTTCCCACCACACCAGAGCACATCCACAATCTGCAGACAAATGAGATGGCCTCCAGAGGAGGGGACGCACAGGACAATTGGACATGTAGCATGAATGGGACATACAGTGTAATGGACATGTAGCACAAATGGGACACATAGGACCATGGTACATGCAGCAAAAATGAGAAATTTAGCATTAATGGGACACACAGCACAAACAGGACAGAGCACAAACTGGATACGATCTCAGCAGGCGAGCGGCCTGAGGCCGCTCGCCTGCTGAGATCTTGGGTTCGAATCCCACCGGGGGCATGTATATTTGTCTGTTGTGAGTGTCATGTGTTGTCAGGTAGAGGTCTCTGCGACGAGCTGATCACTCGTCCAGAGGAGTCCTACCGACTGTGCTGCGTCGTCGTGTGTGATCTAGAAAGATCAAGAATGGGTGCTCCATATATATATATATATATATATATATATGTATAACATTAGTCGCCTAAGGGTTAAAACAGACCGTGAAGAAATAGGGTGTGAAGCTGTAGAATGGAGACAATGGCTCAAACTGGAGGTCTTGTGGTGAGCTGTGCAGAACACAGCAATGAACCTTTACATTCCACAATATGAGTACACAATGGAGATGTCAGTAACATGTAACATTATAGCAGTGTCAACAACATACTGACAGAACAAGCAGCAAATGAACGCAATCCCTATGTGGCAACAGCTACCACATTCATAGAACAATGTAATGTAATGTAATGTAAAGCACTGTACACTGGAAAGGCCATGAAAAGCAACCAAGCACACATACGCTACAAAATTAACAACCGCCTGTTTCCTTTCCAACATGTTTCACAATCTCGTAAGGTCACCTACAAGGAAAAATGTTTAGAAAATATACCAAGGTGTAGATCAGTAAGTTCATGACAGCTGGCTGCCCCATATATACACAGACATCAAAATATGTTTTCTAAACAAGCCTCCCTGGAGGGGACATTATTAAAGGTTGAAACATGATGAAGAATAAAAAACATTTGTTAATTTTACAACTTCTGTGTACTCTGTTTGCTCTTTATGTATTCATTTGACTTGCACAGGGTCAACTGTGCAATGCTATACACTGGCTCTAAGAAAAAGGGAGTTCCAGCAACACAACGGCGTGACACACAGCCACCTGCCAACACAGTAGTGTGATGTATGGACAAAAAACAAAACACACACATACTCTGGTGCCCACCTAGAGCACCAAAACAGTAAACTGGCTGGATCATGAGGCTGGTCATTTACTGTCATGTCCAAAATGTGGAACCTGATGAGTGTTACTGTGTGTCCTCAACAGAACTTGCAGCACACTGATCAAGGGCAAAAGGAACTAACACAAAATATGGTTATGATACTCTGACGTCTCTATGGATGTAAACTGCATGACATTTGGCATTTATTTTTGTTTCCACAAATAACATTCAGACAAGGTCAAGCAGATCTAAATGATCACATTGTCTCTATGGCAAAGTCATGCAGCTGTAAATGATCAGATCTGCATACATCATTCATGTAACATACACAATGGCACAAATGCTGCAGTCACAGGCACTTCCAAGACAAAAGAAATGTTAGTGACACTTTTATACAGGGTACAAAATGATACAATGACAAAGACATATCATATCTGTTTATATCGATACTTTCACCCACTGACCGACCATACGTTATATAAAACTCAATCTATGCATGTCACACTGCAAATTAAATCTGAGAAATATGGCAGCGGTATGCAACCCTGTGATAAGAAAACAAATGCTGTACTCAAATTATCAGGTACTTACCGCTCCAATAGCCACAATTCGATCGAAGTGGTGGATATAAACATGGACAAACACTCGGAACAGCCGTGTCAATATCTTTCGACATAATGAAGTGAATGACTTTGGGAAAGGCACATCTGAAACATTTATAAAACAATGTGATACATTTATAAGAAATGAAAGATATTTATGCTCAAGTGAAAGGAAAGCAAACCTTGTTTTATAATCCGAAATACTGGCAATGTTACATTTTACAACTTGAACACACATACAGTGGGATTGAGGGGAATGGCAGTTTTAACAGCAACATGAGTTCAGGTTATGTGGACCATGACAAATGCATTCTATGTGCAGATACCATGCATAATTCAGTCTATGGCAATACAGTGACAAATGCAGTCTACCTGCAAATACCATGAAGACTGCAGTCTATTTGATAATACCATTCCAATACTGGCAAACAGCAAAAGAAGGATCATATCCATTAGACAGGCAAGTCACTGTACTTGCTGTGCAGATATGGAAGATCATGCTGTCACTCAACCATGCAGCCTGAAGTGCTGGGGAGAGTGACATTGAAACATATGGACAGGACTCATATGAGGTCATTCTCAAACCCAATTACCATCTGACCCTTTTAAATGCAGAGTTAAACAACAGAAAGTTGACAACAACCAAAAATCAAAATTTTATGTTTTGCACTAAGCCTAATAAACAAAAAGCCACTTTAGTACCTACATGCAAATGACTTTTTCTTCAAAGAAACTCATAACTGACACATGTTTAGTTGCAACCACACATTTCCGACAAACCAGTGCTAATTTGTGGTTAAAATTTTCTCTTCATCGCAACTGCCAATGCTGTGTGCACAACAAAATGCTTTAACAGTTCTGTCAGCAGCACACATTACAAGAAAGCTTGGCACTGGTTTAGGCTCATGTCTCCCCTCCTTCACCACCAACACACAACTCATGAATGCTGATAATGCTACATGTGGCAAGCTCACTGATCACGCACAGTGTTCAGCCCAATCCAGTCCTAACCTGAGGCATCCATTTGCCAGCCACAATCTGCTACAGTGATCATCAAATGTCCATGAAGCATGCTAACTTGCTCTGCACAGCAAGAAACAGTAAGCTTCGTGTACAGGCCTTATGCACATGAACCAATACCACAAAAACAAGAACAACAAAAAGGACGTCTATATTACTCTGCCAATACAGTTACCTGTGGAGACAGGAAATAGTGTTTCATTATTTATTTGAGCTTCAACCCAGTCCATAAGCAGGGCAACATAGTGGGGAGCTGGCAATGCTGTCGGTTTCTTGTACTTCCCACCATCGGCCCACAGATACTCAAATTTTGGTCCACCTGACATCGTAGGACATGTTGCTGTAGTGCAGTACTCTGACACAGTTCCATATATCAGATTGATACGATTGAAGAAGTCCACAACTGCATCAGTAAACAAAACAAACTGCATCTGTATTATGTCACTTAACAACAAAATCAGTGCAATATGTACACTTAATGAGAAGCGTATGGATGGTTATGTATGTTGCACTGTACAATGAAGGAAGTTATCCTGGAATGACATTAACGGGGCCAATCTCTTCAACAAGACAACAGATTCTGAATGCTATGTATGAGTAATTCTAACACCCTTTTTTGTTAACTGATTTACAAAGAAATGTTGTGGTCCACAAAACCAATATTACTATGAAAGGATTCATTGAAGAATCGGGGAAAAAAACTATAAACAAGGACTGTGACCTGCCTGCTCCCTCCATTTAAATCCTTGTGCCTATTACTTATGAGGCATAGTAAGACAATAAAAACAGTGTGAATAATCCTCAATCAGTTTCTTTTGGGGTGCGACAGCCTCCAGTGGGCCATGGCCTCCTCATTTACGAGGTTTCTAGATCACACACGACGACGTACTACAGTCGGTAGGACTCCTCCGGACGAGTGATCAGCTCATCACAGAGACCTCCACCTCACAACACCCAACACTCACAACAGACAGACATCCAAGTCCCTGGTGGGATTCGAACCCACAATCTCAGTAGGCAAGCGGCCGCAAACCTACACCCTAAACCACGCGGCCACTGGGACCGCCAATCCTCAATCAGTATGAGAACCAAATGAAAATATTCAGCAGGCAGTGACTTAAGGTGTACAGCAGGTTGACACAATGACAAGAAGTGGTAAATAAACTGTGTGTATACCGAAGAAAGACAGTGGTGAACAGCTTCAAGAGCAAGGTCCATAACAAACCTTGCTGATTGTTTCATGCAGTTTCTGCACTAAGTTGCTTGATGCCTCAGACTGAAGTACAAATCATGCACTACAGAACAGTACAACAGTCAGTAATGCACTGGAAAATAAGTCAAAGAAAGCTGGCATGGCTTAATTTGGTGGCAGTGCCAAGATAAAAGCCAGAAGGACAGTGCTCCATACAAGATTTGCACTAGGCACCTCCTGAATACAAAGAGAGCCATACTGTTCTGTTCATAATGAGACTTCATTACAGAAGAAATTCACTGGTTTATTTTCAAAGCAGCAAGCCTGTAACAACATGTAAGTGCTGCACTATCACTCAGCTACATATCACAACACAATGCTTAATGGTTTGTACAGTAATAGCACTAACAGATTGAAGTCTTCTGGGATCTTAAGCCATGCTGATTTGTAAACAGTTACCCACAAATATTTACCAATTTATTTCCTGCAATAATAAAAAAAATCTAAAATTTTTAAACAAACATGAAGATTGCTCAGTTAACCACATTCTGAACACATGATCAGTAGCGTCAAGAAGTGAACTACCTTTCCAACAAGAAGAAGTGAACTACCTTTTCAACAACGAGAAGTTAACTATCTCTGCCCCATTAAGAATACATGGAACAAAGAATTTGGTTCACATCATCACCATAGAGTAAATTTAAATTATATGATGAAGGATTTTAATGGAAATTTATAATACCACTTGCAAGTTACGCAGAACACGGCAAACACCACCACATAAAGAACTTCCATTTTCAGACAGCATGCTGTTAACTTACCATGAACAGCGATCCAGTCATTAGGGTCTTCTCCATGAGGCAACTGCACAACAGAGCGAAGGTTGATGCCTGAACTAAGTGATGCCTGTGCCTGCTTATGTAACGAATACCTCAGTGTTCCAGGCTCAAACCGCTTCTTGGGACGAAATGTCTGCAATAATACAGAAAATAATTGTAACAAATAATACATTCTAACTGATAGTATCCTGTCAACATTTTTACTGGACTGCTGAAAAGAGAAGGAATGACAATTCTGATATGCATATGTTTTAAGTGGAAAAGGGCACCAGACAATAACCACGGGTATTTTTCCCACATTCAACTACCTTCACTGAAATGATAACAGAGTAAATAAGGGTATACCTTTAGATACACCAGCCACTTCAACTGAGGGTTATCACTCTAGCTTGTGACATGAACCTACTGTCTTAAATCTGAAAACAAATCTGTAGGAGTGAGGACACGTGGGCATTACAGGAAACACTTGTAACTGTAAGCTGCATAACAAACTCCCACAGAGCAGTCATTTCTCTTTCTCTGCGAATGGCAGACCAATGGAACCGTTACACCCAAGTGCAGTCTGCTGTTCTGTGTGGTTCTAAAATGTCAATCTCCATTATTATTCAAATAAATCAGACTTAAACAGATTTAATACTGGTATTAAATTTCACTCATTAAGTGTACATTACACACAACAAATAAGGGATTGCCTGCTGCTATTCTGTTCAGGATCTCTTTGTATTTGCTACCCAAGGACACAAGATTTAAAATATATAAAACATAGTTCTGCTTCTTGTTTACTACAGGCACAAAACTTTCTCGCACATCAAGGGAGAAACACAGGCCGAGAGTTTAGAGGAATAGAGTGCTGAGGAGGATATGTGGACCAAAGAGGGAGGATGTTAACAAGTGAGTGGAGAAGACTGCATATGAGAAGCTTCATGATTTGTACTGCTCATCAAACATCATTAGGGTGATCAAATCAAGGAGGATAAGATGGGTGCAGCATGTAGCATGCATGGTGGATAAGAGAAAATATACAAGCTTTCACGGGGAAAAACTAAGGGATAGAGACCACTTGGAACACACAAATGTAGACAATGGATAACATTAAAACTGATCTTACAGATATAGGCTGCTAAGCATGGAGTGGACTAACCTGCCTCAGGACAGAGACAAGTAACAAGCTACTTCAAACACAGCAATGAAACTTCAGGTTCCATAAATGCTTGGAATTTCTTCTCCATCTGATTAACTGTCAGCTTTATAAGCAGACTCTGCTACAGGCAGACACCCATACTTTTTCACTGCGGACAACGGGATGTGGGGCTGGCACTGAGTCAGTTCATAATTTATGCCCGAATTTAGAAACTGTTATAAAATTCATGTCACAAACACAACTGCATGTTCCATGACTCACCACCTAATTTAAATCACAAGGTTTTATCTTCTTGTGTTCTTTAAGTTCATTCATGATTGTCTAAGGTATTTATTTTTTCAAAATTTCATTGTACTAGTCATAAACCAAATTCAGTGGCTGGTTTTGGCTGAAGGGTAAATCACAAGACATGTGATAACACTGAGTTAAAAAAAATATATATATATTTTAGTTTGGAGAGGGGGGTTGCAGCCCAGCAGCCCCCTTTTGAGTTTGCACCTGCTCTGCTCAATGCAATAAGTCTGACAAAATATTTTATACAATCAGGTCTGGCATTTTTTTGGTCACAGACATTGTCAAAGGCATGAAGGATTAGAGAAACCACTGTTAAACATTACATACGGATACAATGTGATGTCATTATAATGTTCGATGGATAAAGATTACACGGTCTTCTGACATAGGAGAGCTATGCAGAATTAATATTTTTGAGGAATATGCTTTCTGCTTGGTACAGAAGATCCTGGAAATAATGCAGAATGTGACCCACACTTATATCCCTTCTAGAACTCAACTGATTACTATTCTTCATTTATAAACACTTCAAAATACAGCTATTTATGCAAAATAATGGTAATATTTATGAGTAAACAGTGTAACATAAACAGAATGTATACTTCACATAAGTTTCCATGTTTTCATGGCAGCTGTCATTCAAATGAAGGTTATATTTTGGATTTCTGCAAAGTGTTACATACTGCCTCCATCTTCAGGGTGATGAGTCCCCGTGAGAGTGTTGGCAAAGTCAAGCAGTCCAAAGAAAACTGCATCACCCTAAGTATACAGACATCATCATCCTTCAAAATGGCAAACACTACTCGCTCAGTTACACAGCATCATATCCTTAAAGCCTTCCATCACAGCAACACCACTCAAATCTCACAATAATACACCACATGCGGCAATCATTGTATAGGTGCATTTTTATACAATTAGTATTGTGGAACCGATTTGATTCCAACAAACTCTGACACTGTTACATACAAAATAAAGAGTACAGTGGTTCCTCGGGGGTGCAATTCATGTGGCCACTGGTCCACGTATGATGGCAAATGTGATGCCATGCCTAAAAGTTCGTGTCATTAACATGAAATCTCAAAACTTAACCTCTGCGGAACGCTATCTGGGTATTTGTACCGCGCCTCGAATTTCTGCAACTAATAGGAAACATCAAAGCCTAACGGGTGACGTCCGCTTTCTTGATTACGACAGATAACTTCATTACACTTATTTCCTAACCTCTGATATCAGACCTTCGCAACGAGATCATATACTTCCAGAATGATCTCCGACGTTAGGCCTGTCAAAACGCAACACGATCTGCATAATACAAGGGTTGTGTTCAATTTCTGGAAGTACAGCATCTCACCTTTCCTTTCTGGAAAAATTCCATGAAACCACTCAGGGACATAGTCGTCACACACCACAAATTATCTCACACATCCATCCCAAAATCAATGAACGCAGCTAACATCCACTACCCAAAATGTTTTCAGATAAACTTCCACGGATTAAACTACCTTCCAGCCAATAAACACGAAACCGCCCCAGTGACGTCATCGTTCACGAATAGGGCCAATGGTGTCATCTACAGGCCGGCTTAATCAAACATTACGTACCATATAAAAGTGTAGTTCTTGCACTGTTGGCGTAATCGAAAATGACGCTACCCCCACACTTAGAAACCAGCAAACAATTTTATCTCTGAAAGTATTACTTCACTTGCAGCATATAAATAGCAGCCGGCATAGCGACTAAAGTATAGGCTGGTCGGTCTGGTGTTCGAGTCCCGGTAGTGGCAAAAAATTTCTCTCTCCTCCAAAACATCCATAGTAATTGTTGATCCGCCAGCCTCATATTTAATTTGATTCGGGGGCATTCTCTGACGGTAAAGTAGTTGGGGCGTAAACTTAACCACTTACCTCCATCCAGTGCTCATACTAAATGTGAGTGGAGCACTACCCTTATGCCTTCATGGCAAAGACAGACACAATTTGGCCTCTTTGATGCACATAAGAAACGTGCAAAATTGGAATGAGGCATGGCCAAACAGCGCAAGCATCTGTTAATTGTGCAGCTTTGGGAATTCTTGTTTAGAATCATGGAACTTCGCAGGATTTTCACCATACTCTCTTTCTTTGCCTTTCTCTTTGATGCCAATAATCATTCCACCATTACTCCATACAGTCCCACCAAGCAGGTGTCATGATGACTCACACGTGGTCTCAACCTGGTACCACACAATCACATTCCAGGTCACAGTGAGGACCTCCACCCCAAACCTCACATTTTACTGGTCCAAAATTTGGGAGCATGCATTGTACTTGTTACTGACTTGGCACAGTAACTAGTGCTTCAACTTTTTTTTATACCATTAATATGTAATGAAAATAGTGTTTGGCCAAAATATAACAATTTACAAATATATTAACATATTCATATAGGGGGTTACTACTGCATTCCATCATAGGATCCAACTTTTCATGATTCCATACACATTGACATGAGAGATTAAAACTCAAGGAAAGATGAAACATAACTGTATACAGAAACAAGTGCAAGACCTAGAGGGCATAATTCCTATTCTTCCCAAAGGTGGAACCAGAGCAAACTGACAGCTTACACCGTAATATTGAGCTGCCTGTCCAACACTTGACTTGGGGTAAACACTGACTTGTTTCTGCTCTGCTCAGAAGGAAAAATAAAATGCTACAGAAATCAATGCACTACCATTACTACTGCACTCTGCCCAGCTTGCTTCCGCTCTGTTCATACCTTCCAGCATTTTTGAACAAGCATGTTTTTGGTAGACTGCAAGAACATTCAGGTCTTCTAATAAAAGGAAAATGTACTCAGATTATGGCTGTTTGGGTTGTGGCAACATGCGATCCTGTAGGTCGATACAAACTTAAAAGTACTTTCATTTCATTCAATATAGGGTAAAAGAATACAAGAACTGAGAAAAGGAAGAGCTACTCAGTTTCTCACCTTACAAACAGACCAAAACTTCACTTTGAAAACAAAGACTGAATCTACAGGGTCCCTATGTTATCTGACAACTATCACTTGTCTCTATCAGTTGTTACTCTGCCACGAACATGGACAATTGGCACAGGAAGGTGTATACAGTGGTAATTCATAGCTGTCAAATAAAATAATGACACTAAATTATACCTAGAATACATTACGCAGGCTCTGCTATGAAGACAGTTGCATTACTCGTAAGAATACAAACCTAAACTTTGTGTTCAGTGTCTGTGTTCTGTCAAGTGGTAGGGAACAGTTCTGTAGGGAAATTCAGTTCACCAAGACACTAGAGAGAATATCATTACATTAGCAGCAGGCATTAAGTCTCTTGTAGGGAAACACAAAGTTGATTATGCTGCCATGTACCAACAAATACTTAATCTAAGTTTTATCATTTATAGTACTTCAAACTTCAAGGGTCATGCAGTTACAATCAGCAAACACTCACCCAACAGCACAGCATCATATCCCTGATCACATCACATGCATTACTGTTTACATTTCTTAGCATACAGCAACAAGATCATACACATATGTGACATGTTAAGTACTAATGAACCACTCTGAATAAAAGTGTATTTAACACTGTTCGCTGCACTACTGCAACAACAGGAACAGTACACACTCAATACACTCATAAAATTAAGCAGAAAAAGCCTACACAACAGCTCAATGGGGAACCCAACAACATGCAGACTCCCAGTAGCAGTTTATCTCATAGAGAGTCAATTCAGATAATACTGGGACAAAATATTTATTGCATAAGGTTTACTGGGTCATGGTGTTTCCTGATCAGAGTAGAGTGTCACTACCTGCTCACCACCCACTCCTCAACCTCTACCTGCCTTCCTAGTCCACGTACGAGCGAGTAGTTGCTTGTGCTGCCTAACTAGCAGTAGTGGAACATGATGACATCAAGCACAACTACCTGAAACAGTCCCTGGGGAAACAACCTAATCAAAACCATATCATTGACTGGAGGGCTTGAAGTGCAATGGTTCATATTGGCTTATAGTTGACACTGATAATGTTAATATATTGGGTGGGAGCATACATGTAATGAAGAAAAACAAAGAACCTTTAGTTGCTAGTAAGGAGATAAGTCTAAGAGTAAATGCTGATAAAACTCAATATATGGTCATGTTTCATGAAGAGAATGCAAGAAAAAAATCATAACACAGAGACAGGTAATAAATCCTTTGAAATGGTGGAACAGTTCCAATGTTTGGGAACAGCCCTAACAAATCAAAATTGCATTCATGACAAAATTAAGAGCAGACTGCGGTCAGGGAATGCTTGCTATCATTTGGTGCAGAGTGTTTTGTCTTCCAGTTTGCTGTCCAAAAATATAAAGATTAAATTACAAAGAAATATAATTTTTCCTGTTGTTTTGTATGGGTGTGAAACTTGGTCACTCACACTGAGGAAGGAATGTAGACTGATGGTGTTCAAGAACAGGTGCTGAGGGAGCTATTTGGATATGAAGTGGACAGGGTACCAGGGGAGTGAAGAAGTGGACAGGGTACCAGGGGAGTGAAAAAGTGGACAGGGTACCAGGGGAGTGAAGAAGACCACATAAAGAGGAGTTTTATGATCTGTACTGCTCACCAAATATTATTTGGGTGATCAAATCAAGAAGAATGAGATGGGCAGGGAATGTAGCAAGTGTGAGGGAGAGGAGAGGTGCATATAGGGTTTTGGTGGGGAAACCTGAGTGAAGGGGACCACTTGTAAGACCTAGGCATAGATGGAAACATATTAAAATGGATCTTAAAAAGTGGGTTGAATGAGGGAGGGGGCATGGACTGGGTTGATCTGGCTCAGGACACTGACAGGTGGCAGGCTCTTGTGAATGCAGTAATGAACCCTCAGGTTCGTTAATACGCAAGGAATTCATTGACTAGCTGACAAACTGTTAGCTTCTCAAGGACTCTGCTCCATGCAGCATAATGGATACTTTTAAAAGTTCAGTATTTCCACTGTATAAAATCACTCAGATGGTGTCATGTAGTATTAACCCTTTCCGATCCTATGTCGGACCTCGTCCGACAGTATGATTTTCCTGTTCCGCTCCGATGTCGGAAGATGGCCGACACGGTTTTTGTTGCATTTGTTCGTCTGCTGTCGGAACCTGTCCGACGCTTTTCCTCATGTAGTACGGGCTTTAGCCAACAGATAGCGCAGGTTGTACTCTTTCTGTTTCTCTATGTTTTTCTCCTTTAAAACTGTAGGATAATTACAAGTAATCCACCAACCTCTTTACTGCCCAAAACAAATAAGAGCTGGGGAGTATGCGGTTGGCAGAAAAACTGGATTGGAAAGGGTTAATAAACAAACTGTTAGAATATATGTGCGATCTGTTAATAAACTTGGCTACACAGTGTTCTTGACTCATACTGATCTACTGTTATCAGAGACAATATTCTCACACACAGGTTAACAAGTTGGAATTGGAAGCACTTGTCTTCATTTATTTGTCTTATGCATAAACTTTCTTAGCAATTAAACTAATTTATTCATGACATCTGTGTTCTTCTTGGATATCACACAGTGTATAGTGGTTTAATTCCTTATCAATATTTTGGGACAACCTATCAGTCCCATCTGCAAGGGTCAAGAAATCCTGAACTTGGTGTAGGGTTTCAGTATACTTAGTTCTGCAGTAATACACTTTTGTAACACTGTTAGATTGCACAGTGCACATCTGCCCTCTAATATAACACATTCACTGATGCATACAGATTTCTGTGTCATTACTATGTTGTTCTTTGAATAATAGGATATATATATATATATATATATATATATATATATATATATACACACACACACACATACAGTATACACACACACATATATATATACACACACACAGTATACATATAATACACACACACACACACACATATATGTATGAACCAAATACTTACAAAATAATTGGGGAAAACCCCAGATCAGTCCACATAGGACTGACAGTGGGCAAAGTAACACTGCGACAGGTTTTTCTTCCAGTATTTTTGTTTTTCACTGAAGCAGGCCTATCTTTCCATCAATGCCCCACACTCATTCATTCATTCATTCATCCATAGCCAATGGAATAAAATGTCAGTAACTGACATAATTAAATAACGTACTTACATGTTAATGTGTGATTTTTGTAAGTGTAACAGTTCCTTCTTGCACGAACAGGAACCACTGAGTACAGCTGGGTCAGGTCAAGGGATGTTTTTTACGTTAACAGTAACATAACGCTGTACTGTGCTGGCAGTGACCAATGCAGTAACTGAAGAATCCATGTATAATATAACACTGGTTACTGTTAGTGAGCAGACTGGGGTGGTCTCACTGTTCCATGGGACCTTACAGATAACAGTAAATGATGCACGGATAAGCAGTAAGTGCAGCTACACATACTGCACAACACTGCCACCATAGACCTGGCAGTTCATAAACACAATGTTGTATCAGGACCACACTTTAAAGTCACCAGGTCAGCTCTACTGTTCATCTGTCCAACAAAACTGGAACCCTACCTGGAATCTCGGCTTCGGTCTTGAGAAGAATGCTGATCTGAAGACATTTCTTTACAGCATTCTTGACTTTGTCCTTCATTAGAAAGAATCATTTCAGCAGGTGTTTCTTTACAGCAGTCTTGATTTGGTCCTTCATTTGAAGGTATTATTTCCAGCCGTTTCTTCTTTACAAAATGTTCAATACGGTCTTCTAGACTAGCTGCAAAGAAGATTCACATTTTTATTACAATTCAAAATAATCTGGCAAGTCGCATGAGTTAAAAACACACCAATTACATAAAACAGTTGGATACATAAACAAGGGAGGGTAACATTCATCACTAACCGCAAAGTCAGAACAGGTTAAAATGACCTAATACGCCCTACCTCAGCCACCACCACCACAAGCAACCACACTGCTAGTTTTGAGCGCCCAGGTCCTTGGATGTAATGCCATGCTGCAGGGACAGTAGTTCAGACATTTTGTAGTGCCTTCATCTACAGGGTCAAGCAGTCCGAGACTTTGACCCTGAAGATGAAGGCACTAGAATCCTCAGCAACGTTTGGAACCACTCACATTGCAGATGACTTCAATCTTCAGCAACACTGCTTTAGTTAGTTTTACTACCTGCTAATCTAGTGACTGGTCCAACATACAGTACGCTTGCAAGCACAGAACTTACAGCATGCTGGCCGCTCAAACAGAGGACGATATACTTTAGCCTTGACACCCTCTAGCAGACAGCCACTCTGTTCTCTTATGTCACCACCATCAGACAGCATCCCCTGGCATTCCAGTAACATTGACCGTATCATTGTAGACCTGCAATGGGTAATGAAGAATCAGTAAACTACACTGAATTATTGGAGGTGCCAGGTGAATCGTTTTTAATTGTGTGCCTTTACAATGCTGTCGACTGCTGAGATTACAAGGCACCTGTGGCAGATTAATGAATGGGTATGGAGCAAAGATGGAAGGATAAAGCCAAGTACTTAGAGAAAAACCTACCCCATTGCCACTTTGTCCAACACAAGTTCCATGTGGACTGGTCTCGAATTCAGCCTAGGCCTTACTTTCTCTTGAATTTTTAAATATCCTTGCAACAGGATACAGCAGCCACTCACCACATCATTTGGTGACCACACTATTTTCTCAAAATGTGTGAAATCTCCGATTTTAGGTTTGTGAATTTCTGAAAAATAACGCCTACAAAAGTAAGCCTTGCAACGAAAAACTGAAATGACAGGATGCAATACTGAGGGTAACATTAGACCTGCAATGGGTAATCAAGAATCAGTAAACTACACTGAATTATTGGAGGTGCCAGGTGAATCGTTTTTAATTGTGTGCCTTTACAATGCTGTCGACTGCTGAGATTACAAGGCATCTGTGGCAGATTAACAAATGGGTATGGAACAAAGATGGAAGGATAAAGATGGGGAAAAAGCCAAGTACTTAGAGAAAAACCTACCCCAATGCCACTTTGTCCAACACAAATTCCATGTGGACTGGTCTCGAATTCAGCCTAGGCCTCCATGACGAGAAGCCAGCAACTAACTGCCTGAGCCATGGATGGCCTTTCCAGGTGTATGTGTGTGTGTGTGTACACCAAGAATTATCACTCAGGAAAGTTTGTGTGTTGGAGATTAAGGTCTGTTTCCACATTTCCTAGAGTGACAGCCCTTTTCTTAATGGAAATTCCGGTTTACTCTCTTTTATAACCCTTTCAAACACAGGCACTGCTTCCATACTTCCATGTACACAGCAATTTGCTCTTCACTTCTCTGGGATATAATGCAGCATACATTGGTAGTCATTTACCAATGTTTGGGGACAACCTATCAGGCCCATCTTCTGAAAGCTTCACCCATCAAGACTGGACCAACAGGTTGTCGTGAAACGATGGCAACTAAGTACAAATCCATGCTGCATTATATTGCAGCAGGTCAAAGATCTCATTTGCACCACAGAGGAAGTCTACAGCCATAAACAGAAGTTACTTTGTCTTGAATTTTTAAATATCCTTGCAACAGGAAACAGCAGCCGCTCACCACATCATTTGGTGACCACACTATTTTCTCAAAATGTGTGAAATCTCCGATTTTAGGTTTGTGAATTTCTGAAAAGTAACGTCTACAAAAATAAGCCTTGTAAAGAAAAACTGAAATGACAGGATGCAGTACTGACTGAGGGTAACATTAGAGCTGTGTGTGTGTGCGTTACGACACTCAACAACACTCTAGTTCACATATGTTTTGCTTACCCCTGCAACACAATTTCCTTTCCATGTTATCTAAGGCACAGTTATTTATGCACTGCTAGCACCTGTGTGTCACCTACCACAAACACTAACTGAAGTACTCTGACATGCACTTCCCACTTACTTGAGACAATACTTGGTGTCTGAGTGGCCCACACACTTTAACTACAACATCCACTGGGCCAAGTCTACATGCATTTCAAAAATTACTCCACACATTCAAGCATGTAACGCAACTCAAATCATCATTCCGAGCTGACTGCACTGCATGATATCATCATTCCGAGCTGACTGCACTGCATGATATCAAAAGCAGAATAGAAATCAGAGATAAAGAATTAGAGACGGAAGGAATAGCAGGTAGACAACTGAATTAAACCTTATCCTGTTAATGTGGAGAATATGGTGAGCTCCTAATAATGCCAGCAAATGGCAGATGGGATTTAATTCGGCGTTTAAAGGGTTAATGTATTTTATAACACAGATGGCTGAAAAGTACTTACTTCACAGTGTACATGGTCCACTCTTGCTGAAGACGATGAATTACCCCAGTCAAAGTCTCCTTACTGACAACCCAATCAGAGCAGTCAAATTCGCAATGGAAGAGATTCAATGGTACGTGACTAGCCAGACAGTACTGTGGCTTCCTGCAGCAAACACCAACATGCACAGCTTTTCAACTCCGTATATGGGAGGCAAACTTTTGTCCGCAACAATATCACTACTGCTCATCTTTATTCTTTTGAAACGTGCACAGCTTGGGCAGGATATACCACTTACCGTGGGTGACTCCCGACGTCTAACAGCTGCTTCATAACTTCTGTCTTCTCCCTGCCCTGACCAACTAGCAGTAGGATTCCCATGATGCACCTCACCTGATGCCACAAGAACGCCTGACCAACCAGTGTCAATTCGCACATGTCATATGCTGTAAGCAATTTACAAACCCACATTACTTAAGACTTCACCAACTGCAGTCACAGCTCGAAAGTTTGCGTCAGGAAATCAGTGGCTACAGACTAGAAAACCACAGATCAATTGCCTGCAAGCACAGAAAATTTCTTCCTACGCTATCATATCCTCACTGGCCATAAAGCCCACCCACCTGCTCATCTGCAACCAGTTCCCACATTAAGAATGCATGGAAATTTACCAAAATGTCGACTGTGTGCCCTCAATATTAGGCACAAGGAAGAAACTTTGTCTTCATTTCCAGGCATACAATGTTAGAGCTCTAGAAATGAACAAAAATAAAGCAGACAAATGTTTTGCTAAGAGTGTTATTGAACAATGTTGTCAGTTGCTAAGATTATATATAGTAGGTGATAACGAATGAACGAATGTGCTGCATTAGGGGACTTATACTGACAGAGGAAAAATGGCAGTACTCAGAGATGAAGCTCCCCCATTGCCACTTCGTCTACCACAACTCCACATGTGCAATAACTACATAAAGGATGTGCATTATACTTGTTGTTAAACATCTGCCCTCCCCATACTGAAGAGGATTCAAGTCTTGTGGGATGTGACACTGTGTCACTGGGTGAGTGGTTCCATTGTTTCAATGCAACATAGTCAGCATCATGCAGGACTTGAACTGTCAGCGACACTGCTGTCAGATGGCCACGTCTTGCATGTAATGAAGAGGCTCTGCTGTATAAGATTGAGATAAAGAATATTAAGAGCAACGAACCTGAGGCAGTATCAGTATCATTATGGAAGGGATCTGCAGCAACAACCCTCACACTGGCACTCACAATCCGTCTGTCATACTGCACAACCCCATTTGCAACATCCATTTTGCAAAGGTTGCGAAAGTCATGGCATCCCACAACATGCTGCACTGCTGTGTCCATTGCCTGCGAAAACAAACCAAAGCTGCACAAAATTATACAAGTGTTATTACTCTGTACCTATCAGGTTCAAACACCCAAACACTTTGTAATGGTTGAGATTCTTCACAATGGACAGGACCACTCAAATATCTGGTACAAGTACTTGATTGTAAGGAGGAAACTACTTATTTGTCCAAAAATTTGTGAACATTCATTATACATATCAGTCATTAGTAGATGGTGTCTATTTACATCTCCTTGCAATATTCTTTAACTGTCTGCCTCCATGCTTTGTACAAAAAGTACAAATATCAGCATTTGTATGGCACCCGCAAACTGCCAGTAACTGTACACTACGTGAAACTGTAGACAATTTTACAATTTACGACCTCACACTTCCTACCTCTAGCTGGTGCATTCATAAATGTGCCTTTCTTATTTTTCTGAAGCTATCTGTCATGTCTAACGAAAGAAAACTTCCGTTCACAGCTATGAAGCAGTCAGTTGATGGTTTTATTACACGCCTCCACTACAGACATGACACAGACCAGATTCTGGAGCTCATATCTGACCAAGAATCTGAGAAGGAAGTTGAAGGAACTGAATGCCAACTTAGACAACCTCAATGTTTACAAGAACATGGTCAACCAATGGACCAGACAGGGGAGTGCAAGGACACAACGTATAGAGACGTTCTGATCTTAGGTGACCCCTGTTTGCCGTGACAGGGAAAACTTACAGGTCAAACAAGTATCAGTATTCACCAATTCATTAATGGAATCAGAAAATGTGTCACCAAATAGGTATGAAGCTAAAAAAATATTTATTTTGCCATGTTTCCTGCAGTGCGCTATAGACAAAGCCAGTGGAGACCAGTGCAGGGTTCACTAGGGCAGTCGGCATCACAATATGAAGACCAGGTGAGGGCAGTAAAGATCAACTTTCAGAGAGATTTCATACTCATGGTACAAAAGGCAATGAACCACTCTAATGGCTGTTCCACACACTGTATGTGCAGCTGGAGTAAAGAAAGGAACATATTCAGATGAAGTTTCAAATAAGCAGCAGTAAAAGTACTGGACTCTTTATTTGAACTAATGACGCTTTGGCAGGGATACAACATATCAGCTGGGGAAAATAAAGCTTCCACATAGACTACGATCTCATAGTTAAATGTGCCAGGCCTTTTAGACTCTGGCAACTTTCATATTACAACAAGGTGCATGTTTACGTGGAATTTTGAATTATATCAGTGAATGAAGTTCAGATGAACACAGCTGTGAAGGTGACGATTATAAGCAATTATCCCTTTACAGGCCAGTGGTTACTTTAGCAATATCAAGTGTAAGATTTAAAAATTCCATGTTCTACCCAGAGCGTGTACTTCTATGTCAAATCTCAGAACAGCCATTGCTTTCCCAGACAGAATTCAATGAATGGTATCTATAACCCACATGAAGTGCATGTTTACTGCATGGTGCGAATGAAATCTTTCGACACAACTCTGGGTAATGTTACTGTTTAAATGGTTAATATTCCAGAAGTCCAACACATAAGTGACAGTGACATTACAGCATGTGGTGAAAAGGGACGGAAGGTGAACTGTTTGTTGCCAGAATGACTGAAAACACACAGAAAACATTTTGCAGTATGTGTGTATCACAATTGGACATTACCGATATGGAGACTGGCAAAGTTAGCTCTTATGCATCACACAATAGCAGCAACAAACAAATATGCAGATCAAGAAAGTGCAAAAAGTGTTGCCTGTCTATGAAATACATACATACATACATACATACATACCCACCAACATTACAGACAATTGAGGCACAGTTTATCAGAGTGGATTTCCCCAGCACAAAATAAAGGCATACTGATTTGGGAACCTGTGTTACTTTATATAATGATGCTGTAAGCTGCTAAGATTATGTAGCAGCAGTGACAGATGAATGAGCATAGAGCAATGGTGGAATGACAGGGACACCAACAAGTGAAATACTTGAAGAAAACTTGTCCCAGTGCCACTTTGTCCACCACAAATCCCACATGGATTGGCCTGGGATCCATCCATTTAAGGTCTTGTGGTTACATGGTTAACATACATAGCACCAAGTTTAACACAAAAAAGCACGGCATTTTGTCTACACAGCCACTGTTTCTGTACACAGCATTCACTGACTGCAAGCACAGTGTTCTATGTGAGATACAAACTGCATCTTGATACAGCATACTGATGTTAGCCTGCAAAGTATTAACAGTGAGCAAGCGTGACAAGCACTTTGACAGAATAAGGATGTATATCCCGCATATTTTCTTAAACAGAAAGTAGGAAAATTTAAGACAACGAAACTATTACTGATCAGCTGGGATAGCTCAGTCAGTACAGTGACTACACTAGGTTGAATTCCCAGCAGGGGTAAGAGATTTTCTTCTCTAAAATGCCCAGCTGAATGTGGCCAACTAGTCTATTATTCAATGGATGCCAGTGATTCTGTTACTGGTGGCAAAGTGGCTGGTGTATGAAGCTGAACCTGCACCATCATGTAATACTGAGATTGGGTGGAGCTATACCTCTACTCTCCCTGTGTGCCTTAATGGTGTAGGAACATTGACACCTTTACCTTTACCTTAAAAGTGACAACTACTTACGAACATAACAACACCACCCAAAATAATTAACCATCCCACTGTATTTAAGAGAATTTCAAAATTCCAAATGCAGCCTAATAATCCAGTGTTAACACATACCTCGATGTTGAGATCTCCCCGAGGAAAGTAGTACTTGTACATCCTTTGTCTGCAGTCAAACCTTGCACTAAAATCTGGTGGTGCAGGACACCATGCCAACACTCTGATGTCAGCAGGGAGAACTCGGTTTAGGAGCTTTGGATAATCTAACTCTTCTTCAACAGTGTTGCCACCACCAGAGAGCTGCTCTTGTGTCAGCTTGCTCCGAATGTCAAGTGACACTACCTAATGATGGAAATACTGACACTCAGTATGGGCCAAAACTACTTCTGATGCTATGCAATTGATACAGATGATAAGCACTAAAAATAAACTATGAATCTGGAACTAGAAAATCGTGCACCCCGAGACACGTGTAGTAAATGACACCTACGCAGGAACGAATGGTGAGTTACTGCAGTCACATGCTTAGAGCAGGAGCACTGTAACAGCTTATATGACGGTGGTGGTGGTGGTGGTGGCGGCAGTG
>Ga0268261_10000821_pt1 | contig 20501 bp, 11 predicted proteins | sample TergutNc150P1_FD_190353 | JGI IMG/M metagenome (GOLD analysis project Ga0268261, IMG submission 190353) | Nasutitermes corniger P1 segment gut microbial community from laboratory colony in Florida, USA - Nc150 P1 (SPAdes) (version 2) | ecosystem: Host-associated > Arthropoda: Insects >...
GCTTGATTGTGCATATGTGCAGAACCAATTTTGAAAGCTGTTCTTGGCCTTTCACTGACACCAGAATATTGGATACCCCCTTTGCAGAAGTTCAAAACCTGCTTCTTGTAAATACTTTAACAGAATTTCAAATAGAATGCACGGATGTTGCTGCCAGCTGGTATTTGTGATTTAAGTTAGTTTGGGTTATGTTCAGTATTTTATATATATCAATTATTGTTTTGAGTGTACTGCATGCTACATTGTGGTATACAGAATTACACTAATATTCCATGTCTCTTGACATGTTTGGTATATATATATACATATATATTAAGAACATTTCCTGTCCATCACTTTGATGTTTGAAGTTACTTTGACACTCTTGATGGTTTATATTGAGTCCTTGTAAATACTGTTCTCTTATGCAGGCAAACAGGGGAAAATATGGAGAGTTTCATTTTCATCGACAAAGGGCCAGGTAAAAAAATTACACCACACAAATTCATGGCTCTTTTATGTCTTGGGACTTGATGATTGCAATGAGGACTGTACAATAGACTATGAAACTCTTGTTTCTCAGCATAAAGATTCTCTGTATTATTCCGATTTCGAAGAAGAAACAAAGGAAGAAGGAACGGCATAGATTTGCCATCATAAAATAAAAATTAGGACTTTCTGCAAAGAATAAATTTATAGAAAATGACCATGTTCCAGATGACAGTGGAAGACATTTTAAATGTCTGATCTTCTGCAGTTCCAAGCACATAACTGTCATACTGTAATGCAGGAAAGAACTGGAAAACGCAGAAACCCATTCTGCAACAGATGAAAGTGTAGGGGGGAAAATAATCTTTGAAAAATGCCTTCAGATTTAAGGAAAAGATGAAATTGCTAGAACAAATTTTGAAGGTCTGTACTCCCCATCAATTTTTCGAACACTTTTTTTACTGAAAAACTGCTTGCCAAAATGGCAGAGGAAACAAATTTGTACAGCCGTCAGATATATCCAAACAAACCAATAAACTCTACAGTATACGGTACTCAATATTTCATGAAATTTGTGTTATTGGTTCCTTGACCTCTCCCTCCAATGTTCATGATCTCTGGATTGATGTGTTGGGCAGAGAACGGGTGAAAGAAACTGTCTCAAAAAGATGTTTGAGAGAATTCATATCTGCCTACATTGCAACATCAAGAACAGCCCAATTCTAACAGCCCTAATTATGACAAGCTTCACAAAGTGAGGACGGCAATGGATTGTCTGAATAAAAAGCTTTGTCAAATCCGCAGTGTGACAGACCTGCCACAGACAAACAGATTTGTGCAACATATGTCGGACATCATATTAAATTATACAAGAAGGATAAGCCTCACATGTTTGTGTATGAACTGTTGTGCTGTGCTGTGATATGGGCTTTGGTCACAGGACTGAAATTTACAGTGGGCAGGAGAATGACCACAAATTCTGGAAAACTGAGAAGCCTGATATGGGAGCAAGTTGCAGCATTGTAATTTGATTATACAGCGATATAGAAAAACCTGAATATTAAATATTGTGTCATGATAGATATCACACAACACTGATACTTGCTGTGTATTTGTTTAAACAGATAATTCAGATTTCTTACTGGACATAATTTGAAAAAGAAGCCAAATGGGTTTTTCACAAGAATATGCCAGAAACTTTGATTCTGTGAATGTTTCTGCTGTTATATTTAAGTACAAACAGCAAAGTTGATCTCATTTCTATGTTTGTTGGTGAATTGCCCAAATTACACATGTGGTGACACAATAGGAAGTAAAAGAATCATGTAGAAATATCATGACCAGCAGTTGTGTCTGTGTACAGCAGCCACATCCAGAATGTTGACTTGCTTATCCGCAATACAGGGAGATTTCTCACTGAGACCCAAAAAAATGGTAATTTAAAATTTTCTGCCACTTGGTTGACATAATTGTGATCAATGCCTGAGTGCTGTACCGTCAAGTGTCTGCCAAGACAGGAGCGAGTGTAATGAATCTGCAGGCTCTCAGAATTTATTTTGCCAAAGCCTGTGCCAGTTAGCACTACAGTCTGCACACAGGCAGACCATGGTGTTCTGACACAGCTGAAGAAACAACAGACTTCAGTCTCTTCCCTTACCACAAGGTATGTTCGAACTCACACAGATGGTCATCTGGCCTTTATGGAAGGACAAGAGGAAAACACGCAAACAGCCAGACCACAATATGGAGTACACACATCGTGTCATGTGAAAAATGTAAACTGAATCCTTGCCTCAAAACAGACAATCTTCTTCTTCCATTGGTGCTACAGCCCACTGCTTTAAATGTAGGCTAATAATTTTAATTTATTAGACTAGAGTATACTATAAGTAGACCGATGTGTGTATTAGAAGGAGAAAATGAAATAAATTCTTGTAACCGTAATGTAGCAGATAACGATATGGTGTGACAAATAAATAGTTATAAATTGCGATAAAATTTAAATATATGGGAGAAAAAATATTTTTACTTCCATTAGCCGCTATTTATTATAATATTCAAGATTCTGTAGCCAAATCTAAAGAATATATTTTTGAATTATTTATACATATATACTCACCTTGATATAACGTAAAGTTCCGGTCTCAGTGTATACAGCAGTCAATGAACCAACTCAGCAACACACAGCGGTATACTTTAACAGCTGGTTACGAAGAACTACGATAAACTTCCGTCTGCAATGTTTCTATATTTTATTTGCCCGACGTCCTTTCAGAAGCCAAGTGCAGTTCATCTCTTGTAGCTGCTTTTTGTGTGCATTCAGTTGAGTGTGTTGAAGGTGTCTTTTGATGAGAAGAATTTGATATTTGTCGAGCTGGGAAGGTTAATCTTATCTTTTGACAAAATGACAAGCAGAATCTTACAAATGCTAAAGATAAAGTGACTTATCAAGTAATCTGTCACTCAAGCTGTTTTCCCCATATTCTTTAACTACCCAGTTACCTGTAATTTTAAGTGTGCAGGTATCTACCGACCAACGTCACTGTCCAGATACTGCAGCTAACTGTACATAACGCCCACAGAATGGTGCAATGATCAAAGTTCTGTTGTTACGTTTTGTAAATTACATTTCTCTTGCAAAATAAAACAAAACCTTGCATTCTTGTATCAAACCGCTAAGGATCCGATTGTTCCAGTTGATAAATTCAGTAAGAACAGAACTGATAGTTCAAGAAGAAAACAAGTTAGGAACTCAAAGTATATTTTAACATTTCTAACTTCTTTGAATTTTTCAGTATATTAACCCCAAAAACCGAACAAATTGCGCACAGTTAACTTTGCTTATAAAGTGCCGCATTGATTGATAGTTATGTACAGTGTTTGTCTGTTGATACTTTTAGTGTCATTTCTATACCTTGGTGAAATAGAAAAATTCATATTTTCCCCCGTCGTCTGTATTCAGAACTTCAACTTTAGAAAATTTCATATTACATAAATATATCGTTGCCAATCCCAGCGGTCATACAGTCAATGGAATAGGTTACAACTACTTAAATTCTGAAATCGCAGGTTCGAATCCCGCTGATGGCATGGATGTGTTTCGTTTTGTGTTTTGTAAGTAGAGGCCCGTGCGACGGGCTGATCACTGGTATAGATGAGTTCTTACGGGTGTGTGTGTTTTCTAGAACTTCAAAAATGACGTTTCGGTTTCAGTGGCACTTTCCGAAACTCACACAAAACACTAGCTGTTACACGCACAGTGATTCCCCTCCTATCAGTTCGTCTCTTCACACCCCACCCCCAACAAGTAACAGTAATATGGTCACTGCTGCACTTCTTATTATTGCATGACAAACGAATTGTGTGTTGTGTATTGTAATTCAATAAATGCTATGCCAAATTTATACTTTTGTTCTGTAAAGTTATTTTATCGATGCACTCGCACCGCACAATGTTTCAGTTCCATTACAAAGTTATTTCATTAACACTGTGTAATAAAGCAGTATTCAAGTACTTTTTTAAATAAATCTGAAGATCGTGATTTTTCCTTTCTCACTTCCAATACAAAATATTTCCTCACCAATTCATCTATAAACACTGCACTACTGTATCTGTTTGTTCCACTAAGAACACAGGGCATTTGTGAAACATCTCCTTCTGATGCTATACACAGAACTGTACGTATTGCAAAAACTGCGCGTCCACAGCCGATCTCCTGTTGTGTGCAATATTCAGCATGGAACCGGGAGAAATGTGAAAATTTAAGAAGTCTAAAATTCGATCAAAATTTCGAAATTTTGAAACAGTATTTAAAAATTTTAAGCTCCCCTGTTCAGACATTAAACTAAAACATCCAAAACCCAAAGAAATAGAAAAAATTAATAAACAACTAAAACCCAAAAATTCTCATGTGTATGATTGGAGTCCTATAAAAATTGTAAAAGTACACTTTTCATAACATCTCCTCTAACATACATATGTAAAAAATCACTTTAGTCAGGTATTTTCCCTCCCGAATAAAATTTTCTGAAAAAAAAACGTTCATAAAAAAGAGACAGAACGGATATTAAAAATTTTAGACCTGTTTCACTACTTACATCCTTTACAAGGATTCTGGGAAAAGTTATATACACAAGATTGTACCAACCCATGAACCAAAATAATGTATTAGCCACCGAACAATATGGCTTCAGAAATAATTCCTCAACTGAAAAACCTCTTTCCTAACTCAAAAATGAAATACTACTAGCACTTAACAATAAATTAACAGTTGGTGGAATATTTTGTGACATGGGAAAGACTCGGTAAATCATGATATACTATTGTCTAGACGTGAATTCTAAGAAATCTGGGTAAAACCAATGCACTGCTAAGATCATACCTCAGTAATAGATATCAGAGAGAAATAATAAATAATAGCTTTTCTAATAATACTACTTTTTTCAGAATGGGGCAAAATAAAACACGGCGCACCTCAGGGTACAATACTGGGTCCTTTGTTCTTCTTACTTTTTATAAATGATCTACCGAACATAAGAGCTGACACATCGAAACCGATTCTATTTGCAGATGACGCAAACATAATAATTAAAAATCCAAGTTCCTCAAAATTTAAATGATATTTTAACAATATAATTGATAATATAAATTATGCAGCTGTAAATCGCTGTCATTGAATTTTCATAAAACTTAATTTTTACAATTCATGCCTAAAGTAGTTATGAAATTAATATAAAAATAACTTGTGACAATAAATCGATTAAAGAGACTAAAATACTATTTTTTGCATTAGATATAGATAGTTCCTTGTCATGGGAAAACCATGTTGATCAGCTGATGTTGGAACTACTAGCCTTTAGCTGGGTCAAGGAAGGAAAACATTTTTTGTACCCAGTAGAGCGATTATTTTCTGAGTACCCAAAATAACTTGGTATATATCTCCGGTATAACTATGAAGTCCAGGACATTATAAACTACAGATATACTTAAAAGTTTGAGGGGAAAAGTGATACAGCACAGGGAAGGGGTGGGTTTAGAGTGAACAGAATTTAAATTAAATTATTATTAAATATTAAATTGACTAATATGATTTATATTTCTTTATTCGTCATGATAGATTTTCAAAACCAGTCTGTCCACAATCACCAGGTTAGTCTCCTCCCCCGGTAACTGTCTTCAACAGTAGTAAATAAACAGCAAGGTAACGCATTTAGTATATTTTTAAGCTTCATATCCAGTTTTTCTGCAGGCCAATGTAACATTTGTGAATTGTTCTTGTAAATTTCCACACGAAACACTGGAGATTGTATTGTTAAAGCAAAGTCGACAGACATTAAGTTTTGGCTGCAAATTGAGGTCTATCAATCAGGTCGATGTGAAACCTGCAGTGACATTCAAGGCCGTCCGTGGTTACTGATTACTGTCGTACAGAAGTTCAAAGTATAATGCGTAGGAAAGTGTGGAGTGGTGGAACGTGCATTGTACGGGGGACAGTAAGGCGGATTGTTTGCTTATTAGAGGATGTTGAAACTGAAAATTTCACATTATTTGGGGATTTGATAATTTAAAAACGTCTCAGGAGACTGAACAGAGTGTCAAAATCTTGAGTGTTTGCCAGTTTGAACAGAAATGGATATTAGAATTATTACGCGTTAATTACAATTAACAGCTTTGTTTACATGTTGTTGATTTGTTTCTTGCATTCGAAATTACATATAAAGCAGAGATGAAGTAGAACTCTGCCTGTCATGTGAAGGCATGGGCGGCATAAATTTGTTACATTTCCATGCATTCTGATATTCAGCACTGGACAGAAGTAAGTGCTGAGTGTGACGTTCCAGCCGCGGTAATCCGTCCCCCTACACCACCAGCAGAATTAATACGGAAATTGTGACAGTGAGGCTGGGAGAACTACAGCGCCTGTCTGGATACTTTGGAAGAAAGCAAGTTCCAAAAGGGTGCTAAACTACGACTGTTCGCATGTTAGTCTCGTACCGAAGATGCTATACCGACTGAGCTATCCGGAATGCCACATGTTACAGTATTATTTATGTTAATTTTATGCCCTTTACTGTACCCGTAGTTTGTGCTTTGCACCAAATGTTACGTTTTTAACCAGTTCAGATGCAACTGTACACACAGATAGATGTAATCTGAGGATCCATTGCAAAGACCGCATCAAGCGAACAAGGGAGAAATTTTCCGAGATATATACGATGTCGAATTTGGTTAATACTAACTGACAGTCTGAACTGTGAGCCTCAAACTGTTAACACGAATATTCAGACTGGGTCACTTACTTTACTGCTGACGGACAAAAATTAATGTTTAAGAGTCAGATATTTTAATGTTAACCGTGAAAAATTTATTGTGAGAAATGTATTGAATTAATTCAAGAAACGTCAACAACAAGAATATTTAGACAAAAAATTGCTTTAATTGTAGGCTAATAATTTTAATTTATTAGACTAGAGTATAACATAAGTAGACCGATGTGTGTATTAGAAGGAGAAAATGAAATAAATTCTTGTAACCATAATGTAGCAGATAACGATACGGTGTGACAAATAAATAGTTATAAATTGCGATAAAATTTAAATATATGGGAGAAAAAAATCTTTTCATTTCCATTAGCCGCTATTTATTATAACATTCAAGATTCTGTAGACAAATCTAAAGAATATATTGTCGAATTAAATATATATATATATACTCACCTTGATACAACGTACAGTTCCGGTCTCAGTGTATACAACAGTCAATGAACCAACTCAGCAACACACAGCAGTACACTTTAACAGCTGGTTACGAAGAACTACGATAAACTTCCGTCTGCAATGTTTCTATTTTTTATTTGCCCGACGTCCTTTCAGAAGCCAAGTGCAGTTCATCTCTTGCAGCTGCTTTTTGTGTGCATTCGGTTGAGTGTGTTGAAGGTGTCTTTTGATGAGAAGAATTTGATATTTGTCGAGCTGGGAAGGTTAATCTTAACTTTTTGACGAAATGATAAGCAGAATCTTACAAATGCTAAAGGTGAAGTGACTTATCGAATAATCCGTCACACAAGCTGTTTCCCCATATTATTTAAATGTTCAGTTATCTGTAATTTTAAGTGTTCAGTTATCTACCGACAAAGGGCACTGTCCAGATACTGCAGCTAACTGTACATAACGCCCACAGAATGGTGCAATGATCAAAGTTCTGTTGTTACGTTTTGTAAATTACATTTCTCTTGCAAAATAAAACAAAACCTTGCATTCTTGTATCAAACCGCTAAGGATCCGATTGTTCCAGTTGATAAATGCAGTAAGAACAGAACTGGTAGTTCGAGAAGAAAACAAGTTAGGAACTCAAAGTATATTTTAACATTTCTAACTTCTTTGAATTTTTCAGTATATTAACCCCAAAAACTGAACAAATTGCGCAAGTTAACCTTGCTTATAAAGTGCCGCATTGATTGATAGTTATGTACAGTGTTTGTCTGTTGATACTTTTAGTGTCATTTCTATACCTTGGTGAAACAGAAAATATCATATTTATTTCCCGTCGTCTCTATTCAGAACTTCAAAATTAGAAAACTTTATATTACATAAATATATCGTTGCTATTCCCAGAGGTCATGCATTCAAAGGACTAGGTTGCAACTACTTTATTTCTGAAATCGCAGGTTCGAATCCCGCTGATGGCATGGATGTGTTTCGTTTTGTGTTTTGTAGATAGAGGCTCGCGCGACGGGCTGATCACTGGTATAGCGTAGTCCTTACGGATGTGTGTTTTCTACAGCTTCAAATACGACGATTCGGTCTCAGTGGCACTTTCCGAAACTCACACAAAACACTAGTTGTTATACGCACAGTGCTTGCCCTCCTATCAGCTCGTCTCTTCACTACCACCCCACAACAAGTAACAGTAATATGGTCACTGCTGCACTTCTTATTATTGCATGACAAACGAATTGTGTGTTGTGTATTGTAATTCAATAAATGCTGTGGTAAAATTTATACTTTTGTTCTATAAAGTTATTTTATCGATGCACTCGCACCGCACAATGTTTCAGTTCCATTACAAAGTTATTTCATTTACAGTGTGTAATAAAGCAGTATTCAAGTATTTTTTTAAATAAATCTGAAGATCGTGATTTTTCCTTTCTCACTTCCAATACAAAATATTTCCTCACCAATTCATCTATAAACACATCACTACTCTATCTGTTTGTTCCACTAAGAACACAGGGCATTTGTGAAAACATCTCCTTCTGATGCTATACACAGAACTGTACGTATTGCATAAACTGCGCGTCCACAGCCGATCTCCTGTTTTATGCAATATTCAGCATGGAACCGGGAGAAATGTGAAAATTTAGGAAGTCTCAAATTCGATCAAAATATCAAAAGTTTGAAACAGTATTTAAAAATTTTAAGCTCCCCTGTTCAGACATTAAACTAAAACAACCAAAACCAAAGGAAATAGAAAAAATTAATAAATAATTAAAACCCAAAAATTCTCATATATATGACTGGAGTCCTATAAAAATTGTAAAATTAAGTGCACCTTTCAAAACATCTCCTCTAACATACATATGTAAAAAATCACTTTAGTCAGGTATTTTCCCTCCCGAATAAAATTTTCTGAAAAGAAAACCGTACATAAAAAAGGAGACAGAACGGATATAAAAAATTTTAGACCTGTTTCATTACTTACATCCTGTAAAAGGATTCTGGATAAAGTTATTTACACAAGATTGTACCAACACTTGAACCCAGATAATATATTAGCAACCGAATAATATGGCTTCAGAAATAATTCCTCAATTGAAAATCCTCTTTCAAACTAAAAAATGAAATACTATTAGCACTTAACAATAAATTAACAGTTGGAATATTTTGTGACATGGGAAAGACTAAGTAAATCATGATATAATATTGTCTAAATGTGAATTCTACGAATTCTGGGTAAAACCAATGCACTGCTAAGATCGTACCTCAGTAATAAATATCAGAGAGTAATGTAACGAACGCATAATTTGTGGGTATAAATTGTAATATTGTAATTTCTTAGTTACTCTGAAACAGTGCACAGCTACCAGCGTTAAACTCAATAGTGCTTAGTTGTCAAGCCAGTGCACTGCGAAAAATGTACAAGTTAAGACAAACTGGCAGAACCTTTGAACTTTCGCTACCGCCAGTTCACTGTATCTAAAAGTATTTGCTACTCAGACCCCGTACTCTATATAACCCTCCTCAAATATGCAACGTCCTCATTCTCGGCATTTTATTCATTGTACCTACGTCAAAATTACACATAATTGTGAAGGTAGTTCTGACTTCGAAAACTGAAAAACAAATTTACTATGTGTGTAGGAAATCTGCTACTGCTCTTTATTCAAGGTGAGTGGTGTTGAATGTATTTAGATAACGTTTCAATATTATCTTCACGCGAGCTGAGCTAGTTTGATCAACAGTAACTAATTTAAACTGTTACAAATGAAATCGGGTTATACAGAGAAAGCAATGTGATTACTGGTGTGACCTCTAAAACTGAAACTTCCCCTTTCGTTGTATCATTTATGTAAACTGTTAACTTTATTAGTGTTTTACTTTATTTACCAATTAAACATTCTAAATTTATATTACTTAAACTGTGTGATTGGCATTTACACCACGATATAATTGTGATATTCCTAAGACCTTGGCAGGTTAACCGCGACTAGAAACTGAAGTAGTTGATTGCTCCTTGAGATACAAAGTGACAGATTAGTTGGTTTCTATTACCTTGTAAAACTGTATAACCTACTTGGTGGCAGTCTACCTGTTATTTGAACTTCGAAAATAGCGACTAGATAACTCTCGTCATCCTCATCACAGTGCCCCCATAGTCAGACATAAAGTAACAGCTACGCTACACCTGGGGGCACTATAAATTGGTGGCAGCAGTGGGATAGATTTCAGCTACTTACTACGCGCGGTTCGTAATTATAATTTACTCTTAAGACATCGTGAGACGGCGAAGTCAGAACTGTAAAATTCTAAAATTAGAAATTTATTCAGCGAACCAATACAGCTTCTTTCATTATGACCGTTAGACTACAAGCCGAACTGGCAGAGGTCAAGGCTTAGTTACAGCGGTTACGTGAACGCGTTTCGGTAGGGACACCTACGGTTCACAAGGACCTGTCCTTGATTTCATTAATTCGGAATTGGTCAGGCGCAGAAACAGGAATCCTGCTGGAAGAATTCCTATTGGTTATTGAGAGTTTTGCCCGCATAGAATTGTGAGAGGACGGGGACAAATTAAAAATCGCAGCCTTTTGGCTTACTGACGTGACAAGGCAGTTCTATAACGGGTGCCTAGAATTGCATTCCCTAGGTGCAACCTGTCAAAAATTCAAAGACGAGTTTAGACGCAAGTTTCGCGTCACCCATACCTATCAGTAACACTTTGTGAAGCTACATACGGCAAGGCAAGAGAGGAACGAGACACCCCAGGAGTTTCCCGACAGATGTAGGGCTCTGTCACAAACAATTGTCTGCAAAGTGGATGACCCTGCGGCTCAGCGCATCCAGAACGAAAACGCAGACCGAATGCTTCTAGCCAGTTTTGTGGCTGGTTTAGCTGGGGAAGCAGTTCGCCAAAAGAGATTTTCGAACCCGCAGTCTCTGGATCAGGCTCTGAAAATTGCTCTCACCGTCCAGGAAGCGGAAAAGCAGGAAAAGTTTAGCGAAAGTTTTTATACTAGTTTCAACGACTCGCTGAGACTTCATTCTCCTGGCCGGATGCGCCGTGATAGTCACGAGCTCCGCGGCTCAGCTGACGCGAGGCGAGCGAACAACCGCAGGCAAACGCAGCGCAATATGACGCAACGCAGCCGTAACCGGACAAAGACCTCAGCAAATAGGAATAAACAAACGAAAGTTGCGCTTAGATGTTACGAATGTGAGGGATTTGGACACTTCGCAAGGTAGTTTCTAACACAATTAAATCGAGAGGCAAGCTCCACAGATTCGCCTGGGAAGGGGAACCCTACTGAACGTACGAGACGTTCGCAACCCCCTGACCAGCCGTCGCAAAGAATGAATAGGTAGTGTAGGAAGAAAACCCCGAATGCGGGAAACGAGTAAGAGGTGTGGTTGAAGACAGCTCTCTCCACCTCAACGCCCCGGAAAACGCTTTCAGCATTCGTAAGGTTTCAATTTCGATGGAACACGGCGCGCCCACTATATCAGTGGAAATAGAAGGTATGTCAAGGAGCCTAATTTTGGACACAGGCTCCACGGACTCGATATTGCAGACCGGCGTGTCGAGAAGTGACGTACACGTTACCGCCCTGGAACCTTGTGGAATGACAGGGGATGCCCTAGACATTAGAGGGCAACAGTCAGTTACTTTTCGGCTGAACGGAAGGGAGTTCACGCACTCCTTCTTAGTATGCGCACTCCCTACCAAGGCAGCTGTCTTACTGGGCACCTATTATTTGGACAGATTAGGCGCCATAGTAGATTTCGATTGTGGTGAGCTATGGCTCACCGGCTTCGACAAGATGCCCCGTGTGTAGCATACCAGTGAAGAGGCACGCGGCACTCACTGTATTTCCCGAGGGTAAAGCAGGCCGTAACCCTCAACCTACAAAAAAGGAGGTGCGGCGAATGGGCGAACAGCTCCCAGCCAGCCCCTGCTCTGAGGCAACTCCCTCACAAGAGAAAGCTTGTTTTGTAACGGCTGTGAAAAACTTCACAGTGCCACCAAGATGCCAACAGATAACTGTAGTACTTTTGGATTCTGACGAAAAGCAGAATCCCCCTCCTTTAGTCTGCATCGAACCAGCGAAAATCCCGATTGAAGGCATACTACCTGCCCACTTATTATTACGAGTTAAAACAAAGGCGAACGACCCCCTCGTGTGACGCCATCACATAGCGACGATATGACAAGAACGAGGAACAGCCAGACGATGGTTATGGTCGCCAACTTTAGCGATGAACAGTGAATTATCCCGAAGGCTACAGTTCTCGGCGTGGCCGAAGAAATAACCGAGGAACTGGTAGACAATTAACCAAGGGATCCCCAACATCTGACCCACTGAACAACAAACAGAAGAAGAAGAGAAATGAGCTTCTGTACAGGAAATTGCTGCATGGCAAGTTAGACCACCTGCCTGTGAAAGAGAGACAGCTGATAGAACACGTACTATTGAAGTACGCTCATCTGTTCCATGATATGTATAACCTTAAATAGACGAGTGGGATAGAACACGAAATACCGCTGAACAACACACGACCGATACGGAAACCTCAGTACAGGGTCCTCTGTGCACTGAGGGATAAAGTGCAGACGCAAGTGTAAAACATGCTAGACAGAGGCGTGATACGGGAAGGACGATCCCCATGGTCAGCCCCTGTATTATTGTACCCCAAAAAGAGCCTAGACGCGAAGCCGAAATTTAGGTTTTGCATTGATTTCCGATCCCTAAATTCCGTCACGAAATTTGACTCCTACCCCTCCCCGTAATTTAAGAGACGACCTCCACGCTGTATGGCTCCAAATATTATAGCGTTATTGACTGTTTCCAAGGTTTTTGGCAAATAAATACACGGAGGGTCATAAAGAACGGACAGGCTTCACAGTTCCGTCGGGACGCTACGAATTCAACAAATTACCTTTTGGATTATCAAATAATCCATCAAGTTTTCAGCGACTCATGGATATAGTCCTAAAAAATTTGGTGGGCATTTACTGTTACGTTTGATGTCGTAATATTCTCCCAAACAGCGCCAGAACACGCGCAGAGACTGGAGAATGTACTCCACCGCTTCGACAGGGCCAACCTACAACTAAACCCAGACAAGTGCGTAATTGCACAACCGCAAGTAAATTACCTAGGCTACGTGCTTTCCGAAAAGGGAGTCTCAGCCTCACCTGATAAGGTAAAGGCCGTGAGGGATTACCCCACTCCCAAGAGCGTTAAAGACGTTCGCTCATTTTTGGGCCAGCCTCATTCTATCGCAGGCTAGTACAAGACTTCGCTACTATAGCGAAACCGCTTACGGAGTTGACAAAGAAGGACCGACCGTTTTTGTGGGGTCCTAGACAACAGAAAGCCTTTGAGAGCATGAAGGATAAATTGTGTACAACGTCCCTGTTGGCATACCCTAATTTTGAGTTACCGTTTATCCTCACTACTGATGCCTCAAAGATAGAAGTTGCAGCAATTTTGTCTCAAGAGCAAAATGGCGTAAAGCGGCCTATCGCTTACGCAAGTACGCAAATGAACAATGCCGAGCAGGCCTATACAGCTTCCGAAGCGGAACCACTTGCGCTCGTGTGGGCAACAAAATACTTTCGTTGTTTCCTCTATGGAAAGCAGTTTTCGGTAAGAACCGTTCACGCAACCCTGTCATATCTGCGAACTTTCGCAGATGCCAATTCCCGATCGATGCGATAGAACCTTAGGCTTTCGGAATTCGATTTCATTGTAGAACATAGGCCAGGGATCAAAATTAAACATGTCGACGCGCTAAGCCGACATGTGGCCGCTATAATGCAAGACGGCCTCCCCAGCAAGGAAGAAATCCTAGCCGAACAAAGAAAATACCCATTTTGTAACACGAAAATCGGGGACCCACTTTAGCAAGTCCGAATATTTTTTGGACGACGACGGAGTCTTATATAAGCGCCGGTTCGATCATAAACATGAGCTAGTAGTGCCTAAATCTCTAGTCGAAGATATTATTAAAGCAAATCCTGACCCAGTCTACGTTGCACATACCGGCACCAAGAGGACCATTGACCTGATCTCCCTTAGTTACTGGTGGCCTAGCATGCGCAATTCAGTCGAAGATTACATAAGAAAGTGTGACTCATGCCAGAGGCGAAAGGAGGAAAGAGAGTTTGTGGAGCCCTTAGGAAAAATGGAGGAGCCTTCATCCCCTTTCGAAGTCACATCCATGGACATCACGGGTCCGTATTTGGTCACACCGCCTAAAAACCAGTAGGTGTTGACCTTTATAGACCACTTTTCCAAATGGGTCGAAGCCTACCCGATACCTGACATCACCGCAGAGACCTGTGCAAGAGTGTACTCCTCACAGATCCTTACTCGACATGGCACAGGATCCACTTTAAGAACAGACCAGGGTAGATCATTTATGTCCGCATTCTTTAAGGAAACGTGCAAAATATTGGGAAGCGGGAAAGTAAACATTTAGAGCTATCATACTTCCTCAAATGGCATGGTGGCATAGAAGCCTACATTCGGGCCTATCTCATTTTATTGATGCCGCGAATACGAACTGGGACCATCTTGTGCCTTTTTTAATGGCTTACCGTTCTACGCCTAATAGAATTACAGGATTCAGTCCATACTTCTTACTTCATGGACGAGAAATGGTGCTACCAAATAGCAATGACTTGAAAGCTAAAATCCCAAAAGAAAGTTCTGACCACGACTCCCGACTAGAAAACCTGAAATCTAGTCTAAGACTTGCCTATAAATCAGTGAAGAAAGCTAACAAGCAGTCCCATCTGAAGAAGAAACGGTTATGTGACAGGAAAGCAAATTCAAGGAGCTTTCAAACAGGTGACATAGTCTACCTGTATAACCCCGCCAAAAAGCCTGGAAAATGTTTTAAATTTCACAAATACTGGACTGGCCCGTTTCAAATTACCGCTAAACTCTCTGATTTGAACTATCAAAAAATTAGCATGAACAACAAAACCCAGGTTGTGCATGTTAACAGGCTAAAGATAACCTGTAACCCAGAAACTTGGAAACCGAAACAAAAACCGGAAAATCAAAAAATCCGAACTGAAAAGAAAATAACTAAATCGGATGAACTGGAGGAATACGAAGTACTAATGGGTTTCCGTCCTCTGCTGAAAACCAGACCGCCCCAGGAAATACTCGAACCTAGAAACCCGCCGAGTCTAACTCCCAGTATTCCAGACTCTGTACAACAAGCAGTTGATACGCCGTATTTCGAACGCGCAGATCCAAACTATGAACCGCCTAGAACACCGCGATCGAGGCGCGAACTACAGGCCGTACGGCCGGAGCCGCCCCTCACCCGGTCGCGAACCAGAGTCCATACCCAGGACCATAATGTAGCAGAGGCTGATGCTGTACTGCACGCGCGACGTAGAACACCGCCTTCGTATGTTAGATACTTATTCAGGTGACACGCAGCTCTTCACTCGTAAACGTGCTTCACTGTTGCGATAACTGATAACAGTGAGCTAATCTGTACGACACTAGTCCAAGCAAGATTAACCTGCGCAGCCTAGAACCATCCAAATACCACTCACTATTTTACAGTCTTGTATACATAAGATAGCCACTAGTATATAAATTGTCATCGTTATAGGATGCCTACACAGCATAACGACTGCAGACCCGTCCGTCCAAACTTTGAACGGAAGTGTGCTTTTGAAAGAAACAGATAATTTTTTACTGACGACTCTTGGCGCATCGCAATTCAAATCGACCTAAATCCGTATGAGGAAGCAATTTCCACCATTAGAGCAGATCTGCTAGCAGTAGAGCAGCGTATAAAAGATTTCACTTTTACCTTCGAACTGCAGTCAATTGAAACACTCCTGACAACACGAGTCGAAATTACATAGTTTTAAACAAATTCTACCTAAACTAGACCCTCGTCGTGGCCTACTTAACTTAGGAGGTACCATGTTGAAAGCACTATTTGGCACTGCCGTAGTTTCTAACGTGACCCAATTACATAAACTGTTTGATGAATTAAGTCTAATCAGCAGAATATTGTTCACTCTATCGACAACCAGATTACCTATATCAAGAAATTAGACTCTGAAACTTCCGAAAATGCTGAATTAATAGCAAACTTGTGAAGCGTTATTAGGGATAACATAATTAGGTCACACAACAGATTTCAACAAACTACTAAAGATTTGTTATGGCTTAATTTGACAGTGTATAGACAAAGTGAACTTTTCACGATGATTCGTCAACTTGAATTCTCTATTCTTCAGCTTACTCAACGACTCGACAAAATAACAAAAGCCATACAGTGCGTAGTTATGGGAAGTTTATCAGCAAACTTAATAAACCTCACTACACTACAGAATATTTTGAAAAGTTTGTCTTTCCACCTACCCGAAAATTATGAGCTTATTCCAGGGACTAGTTTTGAGAATACTCATTTTCACTACAAATTTGTAAAAGCTGCAGCTATAGCAAAAATCCACTACATTAAAAATAATTTTAAATGTGCCTATGGAAACAGCTGGTCGCCATTTCGTTTTACACAGAATAATAACTTTGCCTACAAGAATTGCTAACGACACTTTTGTTCAGTATTTACCTGAGTTTCCATATTTTGGCATAGATAACATTCAGCACAACTACATTTTGTTTACTCGAGCAGAATTGAGCTACTGTAATATGAACAGTATTTCTATATGTCCAGCCCACATACCAACTTTTAACAACCGCCTAATAAGTAGCGAATCCAGCTTATTTATCCAGACGGCTGATAGTCATAACCTATACCAAAGAAAAATATTATTGAAGCATACAATCCACTTCTACATAGATATGGCTCTTCATGAACATTTCACCTTCCCGGAAATCAACTGACCACTTCACGTTGCCATACCAAGAACACTCCCACTACTTCTACGAGAACACTGCAAGGAAACGTGATTATGTTCGATGCGTCAGCCTGTCTACTTACCACAGACCAATTCCAAGCGCCACCAGAAATATTGGGTACCGCACAATTTATACTCGACGCGACAGGAATATATGTACCGGATCGAGTCCCCATCGCCACGAACCACGAAATACAAGAACTCCAAGAAGCGATTCCCTCAGAAGTCCAACGCCTCAGCGACATCACGTCCCGACTCGCAACGCCCCGCAGATTTGTGGATATGCACTCCTTTCTCAGCAGGTGTCGAACCCTGGACCGCCATGAACAACGATCCAACTGCCACCTAATCACGCTTATATCGCTTGGTATAATAACCATTCTAACTTTTTTTGGTTATTTCCTGAAAACCTGTCAGAGCAAACTGTCTTTATATAGCCTAGCTAGAAGAAACACTCCGCAACAAGGCGCACACGAAGCCGGTACTACTGCAAATGTTCCAGACACAGTGCACAGCGCAATCAATTCCAACAGCGACAACCGCGAAAAGAACGTGGTATTCAGTGCCTACCCTCTCCAGACAAGAACATGAGATAAGTTTGGCCACTGTATGCAAGATGCACGCAGCAGCCCGCATCCCAGACGCAAACAGTCTGCAAGACGCATCATCAGAACTTTCTGCATACCTCACAGCGTCTGGCACCGACGTAGAGTCCACTCCAAAAATGTACACCTACTTTCTGTATTCGTATTTTCAATTCTTGAGTGTATGATATGCACCGCCCAAGATGTTGTTATCCCGACCTTTCCCACGGTTTTATGTTAAACAGTTGATGTTGCAACTACGTAATTACCGATTTTGTTAACAACTATGTATGTATTCACATTTATTACTGGGGTATAATTATACATGCTATTGTTATTACCATGTTTTAGCTTCGCTGGTATTATGCGCTCCGTTACAGTCAATTGCGCTTATTTTCAAAGATTTAGCCCAGAAGAATTTCGCCATAAATCTTCGTCTACGGATGGGCGAGTGGAACGAACGCATAATTTGTGGATATAAATTGTAATATTGTAATTCCTTAGTTACTCTGAAACAGTGTACAGCTACCAGCGTTAAACTCAATAGTGCTTAGATGTCAAGCCAGTGCACTGCGAAAAATGTACAAGTTAAGACAAACTGGCAGAACCTTTGAACTCTCGCTACCGCCAGTTCACTGTATCTAAAAGTATTTGCTACTCAGCTCCCTTACTCTATATAACCCTCCTCAAACATGCAACGTCCTCATTTATTCTCGGCATTTTATTCGTTATGCTTACGTCAAAATTACACATAATTGTGGAGATAGTTCTGACTTCGAAAACTGAGAAACAACTTTACTAAGTGTGTTGCAAAGCTGCTACTGCTCTTTATTCAAGGTGAGTGGTGCTGAATGTATTTAGAAAACGTTTCGATATTATCTTCACGTGAGATGAGCAAGTTTGATCAACAATAACTAATTTAAACTATTCCAAATTAAATCGGGTTACATAGAGAAGGCAATGTGGTTACTGGTGTGACCTCTAAAACTGAAACTTCCCCTTTCGTTGTATCATTTATGTAAACTGTTAATTTTATTAGTGTTTTACTTTATTTACCAATTAAACAGTCTAAATTCATATTACTTAAACTGTGTGATTGGCATTTACACAACGATATAGTTTTAATATTCCTAAGATTTTGGCAAGTTAACCGCGACTAGGAAGTGGAGTAGTTGATTGCTCCTTAAGATACAATGTGATGGATTAGTAGATTTCTATTACCTTGTAAAACTGTATAACCTAATTGGTGGCAGTCTACCTGTTATTTGAACTTCGAAAATAGCGACTAGAGAACTCTCGTCATCCCCATCACAGTATCCCCTAGTCAGGCATAAAGTAACAGCCACGCTACCGCTGGGGGCACTACACTAGTGTAAGTCAAAATACTCACCCGGGAGGAACTACAATATATTCAAGCAGTGTTTCTAAGCTTCCTTGTGGTTGATACCACAGACGTTTTCCTAACATGTCTTTCCGTAGCCAATGCACTTTTCATTTTTGATCCTCTTGACAGAATTTGTCCTATTGTTGCTCAATGCTAGCCAGTAAATCAGAAAATTTTTGTGCTTCTTTATCATTTAATATGTTGTGTTTAAAGGCTGCTTCGTGAGCACTTCTCCTATCGGTATAGTACTTTCATCGTATTAAATACTATTAGAAATCGATACTGGTATATTGCCAATTGTAGGAAGATTTCCTCCCAATAATTCAGCAATGGGTAAAGAATTTGTCACTGGTCAGTCAGCAGATACGAGCTAACTTAAGGCAATTTCACTGCCTTCGAAACTGACTGCAATTTCAAGGAAATTTTCCTGTGAACTTGGGCTTAAATCACTCCAAGTTAACTGTTCTTGTCTTGTAGCAAGTCCATTACTGAGTGCGTCTTTAGCTATATCCTGCAGAATAGTAACGATGTCATCTTCGGACTGAGTGGTCAAAATAATTTTTTAAGACTGCTTCTGCTGCAGTATATTAAACCCTTAGGCGACTTATGTCATATATATATGGAGCACCCATTCTTGATGTTTCTAGATCACACACAACGACGCACCACAGTCGGTAGGACTGCTCTGGACGAGTGATCAGCTCGTCGCAGAGACCTCTACTGACAACACACGACACTCACAACAGACAAATATCCATGCCCCCGGTGGGATTCGAACCCAAGATTTCAGCAGGCGAGCGGCCGCAAGCGTGGTGCGCCATTGTGTGTGATCTAGAAACATCAAGAATAGGTGCTCCATATATATGCCATTAGTAGCCTAAGGGTTATTGATTTAACCCTTATCCTGCTAACGTGGTAAAAATGGTGAGCTCGTAATAATGCCAGCAAACAACAGATGGGATTAGTTCAGCGTTTAAAGTGTTAAATAGAGTTTTGAGTATTAGTTTAGTTTCAACATTAAGGAGTTGACTGGTATCGCAGGAGAGCATTAAGAGATGTGGTGCTGTTGTCGACTCCAGTAATGTAATCAAATTCAACACTTGATCGACATGTAACAACTGCTCAAAGGTAAGTACGGTATACTGTACTTCACTGAGACGAACTTACATGAGGGATGTCTTTTACAGCACACAATGAACCCTGATTAGATGATAATCCTGTATAAACCGGCACTTTTCCTCACTAAATATGCTTACACTAGTCACTCCCTAATCATATGTCTCACATTGTCAGTTGGAAAACAAATTGTTGGTAAACTTGAGCAGGGGTTTTTCGACTTCTATCTATGTGTCATCAATGTTTAAATGCTTGCCCAATTACAGAAATGTTTGTATTCTTTATAAACTAGCAAGCCAGCACTGACTGACCAATCAATTAAAATTTGTATT
>Ga0268261_10000822_pt1 | contig 20482 bp, 14 predicted proteins | sample TergutNc150P1_FD_190353 | JGI IMG/M metagenome (GOLD analysis project Ga0268261, IMG submission 190353) | Nasutitermes corniger P1 segment gut microbial community from laboratory colony in Florida, USA - Nc150 P1 (SPAdes) (version 2) | ecosystem: Host-associated > Arthropoda: Insects >...
CCCCCCCAGACCTTGCTGGATAAGGAGATGACGAATGTTGCATTTATGTCCCTTTGGCTTGTGTGACGTCACGTTCAGTAAAGCAGACGGTGTGGGGTTAAGCGTCGGGTTGGTATGAGGAGACTGAATTGCGAAAAACGCAAGAGGAAGAGATTGTGGCTTATTTAGAGGCAATAGTTTGCTACTTGTGTAGGGAGAGAGGTAGGTCACGATAAACCTCAACTGAGGACAGCCTGTATCCTGCTCCATACTCTCCGAATACACTCGACAGTGCTTAGCACCTGACCGTCATGTGACATTACATCTACACGGTTCGTCAGTGCTGCAGGAATAATAACCCTGTGTCTTGTACGTCTTAGAGTGACACTGAAATGCAAGCATAGCCCGCCATTACATGTCTTTCACACCTGAAATAAAGGCCGAAGGGGTGCGGTGGTTCGGTTGCTCCTGCCGTATCTAGCGAACGTGACGTATTAACGTTCGTACTGTTCTATCATGCAAGTTCGTAAAACTGCCATTGTAGTATTGATATTGGAATTGACAGTCCTTCTAAAGCACGATATTGAAGGACATATAGAGGCAGGGATAAAAGTTACGGTACGGCGAGAAAGAAGACTTACGCAACTACAGGATGACCTTAAGGAGAAGAAAGGATACTGAAAATTGAAAGAGGAAGCACTAGATCGCACTGCTTGGTTAACTGGCTTTGGAAGAGTCCGTGGGCCTGTTGTGACAGAGACAGCAAAGTGAATGAATAAGTGAGTGTCAGTTAATGGAGTGTTCTAGAGTGCCGTGCTGTTAATACTAAATTTAATGAAAACCGGTTAATCACAATGAGATTGATGATCACTATATAATTTGAAGGCGGACAGACTATGTCTGTCCGTCTTCAAATTATGCAGCCTTTGAAGCCCGCAAACTAGCAAAGAGATCACGCGAAGTTTACTGTGAATTATTCGAAAGCACTCACCGGAACGGAAACAGCTGAACGTGTGTGCAAACACCAACAGGACACAAATAGTTTTCATTGGTGATGGTCCGTCCAACGAAGGTATCAGTTTGTAACTGATCTGCTTTGTGAAATGTCGCACTGCTATCGGATAAGATAACGTATCAATACGGTGCCTGACATCACAATGCCTATAAACGTAGCAACATCCGGTGTGATTCGTCCGACGAGGTTGAAATGTACTCTACAATTTGCATACTTGGCAAACTGAAGGAGAGGATTGAACTGTCTCATCTATTCCGGTTCTAACGGTTACACGAGCTACCTAGGCACTGTTCCAACCAGGCATAGTTTTGGCACCACTGCGGCCTGATCACTGAGGTTTACGTTGATAATGTTGACAAAATTCATTTTTGGTTATTGTGACTACCGTTTTATCTATTTAAGTGAAAGGAAGTGGTCGTGGCCAGTCCCAGCATTGCATGGAGAAACTGAGAAGAACCACAGTGGGAAAACAGCGCTCCAGACTTGAAGCGAGGACTTCCCAAACGAAGCAGGATTGCTCTGTCGCTATTGACGAAAGTAATTCATGCGTTGCTGTGGACGGAGTAAAGTCTCGATATTCGGGATCTCGATCTTTCATGACCACCCATTTAGATAACAGCGTCTCGGTCATTTTTGACTGATTACAACGAATCGGAATTAGACCACTTGGGACAGTTAGATTCTTCCATTCTCCTGTTATCCATACGTATTATGGGCTCCAAAAATGACTTGCACCAACTCAAGAAGTTCGATAAATGACTTTCATCGTAGGGTCTATCTGTGCTGAATACGGACTCCGAATATTACTTGCGAAAAATGAAGGAACACAACCATTGACCTTCGAGATACAGCGTATCTGTGCTGAATATAGGATCGAAAATTGTCTCTCTACCAGTGATGAATTTCGAGTACTGTACACGGCCTACAGCGTAAATGTGCTGACTGTAGGCCCTAAATATGACTCGCGCCAAGTGATGAGTTTCGTGTTTTGGCGCTCAACATGTATTATGTTAACGGAATAAGTTCTCCATTCCTTACAAGCTACAATAAATGCTTGTATTTGAGCTCGAGATAGAGACTTCTTGTTTGATGTGACATGGAAAATTACTCGATATAATTGATGATATTCGTGCATTGGCTTTACAATGAAATTGGTCTCGAAAAATGACTTGTGCCAAGTAATATGATTCGTGCATTGTCGATCAACATACAGCCTATGCTTGTTGAATATGAGCTCGAAACATGATTGGCGACAAGAGATTAAATACGTCTATTGGCGATCAAAATTCAGTCTATCTATGCTGAATAAGGCATCAAAACATAACTCTCGCTAAGTGTTTTGTCGCTCGAATTATTGCCTAAATGTGATACAAATTAACCAAAAATTGACACGCAACAAGTGAAGAAATTTATGTACTGGTGCTCAACACGCAGTATATCTGTGCTGAATAATGGGTCCAAAAATGACTTGCTCCAAATCAAGATATTCGTATTGTAGCTCGACTTACAGCTTAACTGTGCTTTATATGTTCTCAAAACATTACTTGCGCCAAGTGATGAAATGAGTGTGTTTGCGCTCGACTTGCAGCCTATCTGTGCAGAATAAAGGCTCCAAACACGACCTGAGACTTCTCAAGAATATCGTGATTTGGAGCTCGACCTGCAGCTTATCTGTTCTGAATATGGGCGCGAAACATGACTTGCGCAAAGTGATGAAATTCGTGTATTTCCGCTCGGCAGTGGAGCCTACCTCTGTGGAATATGGGCCCCAGACATGACTTGTGCCAACTCAAGAATTTCGAGCACTGGAGCTCGACCTACAGCACATCTATGCTGAATATGGTGTCGAAACATGACTCGAGCAAAGTGATAAAAATTCGTGAAATGGCGATCGATATGAAGACCATCTGTGCTCATTTTCGGCACCAAATATGACTTGAGACAAATCATGGACTTCGTGTATTGGCTTTCGTCCTACAGCCTAACTACGTTGTTTATGTAAGCGAAACATAACTAACGCCACGTTTATAAATTCGTATGTTCCATGTCAACATACAGTCTACCTTTGTTAAAGAATGGAGAACTTATTCCGTAGACATGAAACATGTTGAGCGCCAATACAAGAAATTCATCACTTGGCGCGAGTCATATTTCGGATCTATATTTAGCACATTTACGCTGTAGGTCATGTACAATACCAGAAATTTATCACTGGGGGAGAGTCAAGTTTTGATCCTATATTTAGCACAGATACACTGCTTCTCGATGGCCATTGGGGGTATGCCTTCAGTTTTCGCAAGTCTTAGTGGAGTCCATATTCAGCACAGATAGACTCTAGGACTAACGTCAATGATCGAATTTCTTGAGTTGGAGCTTAATTTTTGGAGCCTATATTGCGTACGGTTGAATTTCATATCTAGAGCCTAAACACACATTTCATCTCTTGGCGCCAGAAATGTTTTGGGCTTATATTCAGCACATTTAGGCTGTAATGTGTGCGACAATATACGAATTTCATCACTTGGCGACACTCATATTCGATCCCAGTTTCATCATAGATAAACCTTACCTCGAGGTCCAATGGAGGAAATTCTTCAGTTGCGTTAAGTCATTTAGGGAGACCATATTCAACTCAGACAGGCTGTATGTCGAGCACCAATATACGAAATTAATCAATTGGCGTTAGTCAAGGCTCGAGCTCATATTCTGCTGATAGGGCAATTAATTTTTGAGGAACAAGTTCGGTACATATAAGCTGCATGTTGAGAGAAAATACAGATATTTATTCGGTCTGCTCAAGGCATGTTTCGAGTCCACATACCGCATAGATAGAACTAATGGCTCGCAGCAATACACAATGTAATTTAGTTGAGACAATTAATTATTTTGAGTCTATATTTAACAAAGGTAGACTGTATGTTGACGTGGAATACACGAAATTATAAACGTGGCGTGAGTAATGTTTCCCTCCCTTAAACAACGTAGTTAGGCTGTAGGACGAAAGCCAATACACGAAGCCCTTGATTTGTCGCAAGTCATGTTGTGTGTCGAAAATGAGCACAGATGTTCTTCATGTAGATTGCCATTTCACGAATTTCATTACTTTGCTCGAGTCATGTTTCGACCCCATATTCATCATAGATGTGCTGTAGGTCGAGGTCCAGTGCACGAAATTCTTGAGCAGGCACAAGTCATGATTGGGGCCCATATTCCACAGAGGTAGGGTGCATTGCCGAGAAAAAAATACACGAATTTCATCACTTTGCGCGAGTCATGTTTCGAGCCAATATTCTGAACAGGTAGGCTGTAGGTCGAGATCAAAATCAAGATTTTCTTAAGTAGTCGCAAGTCATGTTTGGAGCTTTTATTCTGCACAGATAGACTTCATGTCAAACGCAAACACACTACTTTCATCACAGTAATGTTTTGGGCACATATTAAGCACAGATAGGCTCTAGGTCGAGCTACAATACACGAATATCCTGAGTTGGTGGAAGTCATGTTTGGACACAATATTAAACACGGATGGAATGCAAGTTGAGCACCAATACATGGATTTCATTACTTGGTGTGTGTGAAATTTTGGTTTCTTTAAAACCATTTAGACAACAATTCGTGCGACAAAACACTTAGCGAGATTCATGTTTTGATGCAATAATCAGCATAGATAGACTGAATTTTGATCGCCAATACACGTATTTAATCTCTTGCCGCCAATCATGTTTCGAGACCATATTCAGCACGGATAGGCTGTGTAATGCCCTAATTTGGAAGGGATTAGATTTTACTAGTGATTCCCTATGGGACATATATATATATATATATATATATATATATATATATATATATATATATATATAAGTAGCGTGAGGGGTTCGTAACCCTCATATCCTGATAAACGGTAGTAACTGCCATCAGTCAGTAAATACTGACAGTGCGCTGTATAAGGGTGTAATAAATGGAGACAAGTAACTGACCAAAATCACACTTGACTATAGATAGTCTATATATTGTAAATCAATGATGATAATGCTATAGTACAGATATGAAGGGGATAATAAATAATAAAACAAGAAAGATAAAATGAATATCTTGCTCTTGTATAAACCCGAATAAATATGAATTTAGTTTAGATCGTCCGAATTATATTACGAAAGTGTTTCACTCGAATTAATTCCGATTACAGAAAATTAACTCAGTCAATTCGGCTTACCTTGTAGTAAGAAGAAGCGATGCCACATCGTAATCAATATTGAAATTTGTATAATAATTATCGTTCTCAGAGTCTTGTAGATACGTAGTGACCGGCGAACAACGATTTCTTCGAGTGAATTGCACGTCAGCAAAAAGCTGAATGATACATAAACATATTTTACAGTTAAGACAAACTGATCGCGTCAGAGTTGGGGTTAAGCGCTTCGAAAGAATGGGGAACTGACAAATAAGCGCTGAGTTGCAACTGTGAGCGATCGTTTGTTTCGCAATGAGGAAGTGAATGGAATCTAACTGTAACCATTTCCACATACAAATCCAAAAATACCAAAATTAATGTGTAAAATCTAACATACAATGATTTACATTTTACGATCATTACAGCTGTATGTTGATCGATAATGCACGTATTATATTACTTGGTACACGTTATGTTTCCAGACCAAATAAACAAAGATAGTCTGTGTAAAGCCAATGTACGAATATCATCAATTGTAACGAGTAATTTACCATGTCACATCAAACAAGAAGCCTCTATCTCGAGCACCAATACATGCATTTATTGTAGCCAGTATGGAATGGAGAACTTATTCCGTTAACATAATACATGTTGAGCGCCAATACACGAAACTCATAACTTGGCGCTTCATATTTAGGGCCTATACTCGGCCAATTTATGTTGTAGGCCGTGTACAATACCCGAAATTCATCACTGGGTGAGAGTCAAGTTTCGTTCCTATATTCGGCACAGATACGCTGTATCTCGACGGTCAATGGTTGTATTCCTTCATTTTTCGCAAATCATATTCGGGGGCGATATTCCTCACAGAGAAGCTCTAGGACGAACGTTAATTGTCGAATATCTTGAGTTGGAGAAATTCATTTTTGAAGCCCATAATCCGTAGGGATGAATTGCACGTCTACCTCCAAAACACGCATTTCATCACGTGACGCGATTAATGTTTTTGGCTTATATTCAGCATATTTAGGCTGTAATATGGGCGACAATACCCGAATTTTATCACTTGGCGAGAGTCATGTTCGATCCCAATTTCATCATACATAATCCATACCTCGAGGTCCAATGGAGGAATTTCTTCAGTTGCGATAAGTCATTTAGGGAGATCGTATTCAACACAGACAGGCCTATGTCGAGCACCATATACGAAATATACGAAATTAATCACTCGGTGTTAGTCAAGGCTCGAGCACCTATTCTGCTGACAGGGCAACTAATTTTAAGGAGCAAGTTCGGTACATATAACCTGCATGTTGAGAGAAAATACAGAAATTTATTCAGTCTGCTCATGGCATGTTTCGAGTCCACATACCGCACAGATAGAACTAATGTCTTGCACCAATACACAATGTAATTTAGTTGAGGCAAATCGTTATATACAGGGTGGGGCATAAAGATCTCCCACGCTTTGAAGAGGCATAAAAAATGAAAGAAGCTATATAGAAAAAATTGATTATATTTCTGAAAAGTACATAAAACCAGTTTTTGTAACGTGTTTTAAAAATCATATAAGACATATGTCGGCCGTCCTTGGCAACACATTGCTGAAGACGTTCTCGGAAATTCTTCATCACTCTCCGGGTTATCTCAGGCGGAATGGCGTCGATTTCCTGTCGGATTCTTTCCTTCAAATCCTCAAGAGATGGAGGATGATGTTTAAAAAGGAGAAAGTCACATGGGCTTAAATCTGATGACCGTGCCGGCCACCCCACGTCTCCCCTTAAAGAGATCAAACGCCCAGGGAACATTTCCCTCAACACTTCAAGTGAACGTCGTGCTGTGTGAGCTGTGGCCCCGTCCTGTTGAAACCACATGTTCTGTATCAAAATCGTCCAGTCTGGGGCGCAGAAAGGTCCCCAAAATTTCAACGTACCAGTCGGCAGTCACAATTACTGTTGCACCACCTTCCTCAAAAAAGTACGTGCCGATCACACCAAAGTCGGCAACTGCGCACCAAACAGTTACGCGAGGAGAATGGAGCGGTCGTTCTTGGAGTTCACGAGGGTTACTTTCAGCCCAGTAGCGAAAATTCTGCTTGTTTACGGCTCCACTGATATAGAAGTGAGCCTCATCGTTACTCAGAAGAACAGCTGCAGCGGGAACCTGTTCAAGAATTTCCGCACTTATGGCTCTGCAGTTGGCATGATCTCTCTCACTTAATTCTTAAGCCAACATCATTTTGTAAGGATGCAGTTTTAAATTGGCATGCAAAATCCTCCTCAGACTCCGACTTGATATCCCCAGTGCCATGGCATGCTTAAGAGCGGAACGCTTTGGCGATTGCTGAATGGCTGCTCTTACTGCTTCCACATTTTCTGGCGTTCTAACGGTCCGAGGTCTGCCAGGTGATTTTCTTTTCAGTGTGGATCCAGTTGCCCAAAGGTTTGAAATCCATAGCAAAATCTTTTTTCAATCTGGTACAGATGCATTTCGAACGAGTGCGAAGCGTGTACGGAACGCTCTCTGCATCGCTATCACAGAACGGTTGTTCTCATAATAGGCTTCGACAACAAAGCCCCGATGTTCACCGGTCCAACCCATGATGGGTACTAAAACGGTAGAGCGTAACCTACCGAATGAGACCTACCCCACCTCTCTAACCCCACTACAGCCCGCACAGTGACCCCTTGAAATGTGGGAGATCTTTATTTCCCACCCTGTATATTTAATAGCTACAATAAATGCGTGTATTGGTGCTCGAGATAGAGACATTTTGTTTGATGTAACATGGAAAATTACTCGTCAGAATTGATTATATTCGTGCATTGGCTTTACACAGACTATGTGTGTTGAATTTGGTCTCGAAACATGACTTGTGCCAAGTAATATAATTAGTGCCTTGTCGATCGACATACAGCCTATATGTGACCAATATGAGCTCGAAACATGACTCGCGGCAAAAGACGAAACACGTGTTTTGGCGCTCGAAATTCAGTCTTTGTATGCTTGTTATTGCACCCAACATGGCTCTTTCCAAGTGATAAAATTCTTGTTTTGTCGCACGAATTGTTGTCTAAATGGGTTAAAATAATCCAAAACTTCACACACGCCAAGTGATGAAATTCATGTATTGGTGCTCAACTCGCAGTCAATCTGTGCTTAATATTGTGTAGTAAGATGACCTGTACCAACTCAAGATATTCGTGTATTGTAGCTCGACCTACAGCTTATCTGTGCTTAGTATTAGCTCAAAACATTACTGGCGCCAAGTGATGATATTTGTGTGTGTAAGGGCTAGGATAGCTAAACACTTACTTGTGTAGCGTGGACCGGGTAGTCTGAACACGGATTTTTGCTTCCACCACTTCGAAGAAGAATTTAAGTCGGGTTGTGGAATGGGAGCGGTGGTGAAAAGAGCGGAAAATCACTGTACTCTCGTAGTTAAACACATTTGCCGGTGAAACTTGTACTATATATATATATATACATATATATATATATATATATATATATATATATATATATATATATATATATATATATATATATACTGTTACTAATGCATTACAAAACCCTATAATCTACTCAGCACAATACAACAACGAAATAAAACACTTTCTCTGCCGTTTGGGCTTTCACACGCTCACCCTATTGCTTCAACGGCCACTTTACGCGACCCGTGTATTTCACACTGACCGTATTTCAGCTGCCCCTGGCACTGAATGTTCTTGCTTACCGCATTTCAACACTTACGCCCGACACTTTGCTAATGACTGACATGGTTTCGCAGGCACAGAGGTACCTGCGTTACTAGGAGGTAAAACTTCGTAGGTGCAACCTGGCGACTACATAACCGCTGCCCGACAGACGCTTGATCCCCTCAACTCATTGCCTATATAGACTTCATTGCCACACCCTAAGGGCGTGATAATTAAAATAATGATGGCACTTTCCTATTCGCTAAAACTCTTGCACGGCGTGGCATGGTACAGGACAAAGGCCGCTGCTGGACTGAAAACGCTAACTTGCAATTCCCACCTTCAGCCGTGTGAAAGCCATAAGGAGAGACTACCCAGAGTATAGTCACTTGCGAACAAAAAATCTACCGTCCGTACATCTTCAAACTGAATAATTTCTCATAAATCGCCTATACCCCAACTTCGTCACTACATGTGTTTGTGTTCGACATGCAGTCTATCTGTGCAGAATAAAAGCTCCAAACATGACCTGCGACTACTTAAGAAAATCTTGATTTTGATCTCGACCTACAGCCTACCTGTTCAGAATATTGGCTCGAAACATGACTCGCGCAAAGTGATGAAATTCGTGTATTTTTTCTCGGCAATGCACCCTACCTCTGTGGAATATGGGCCCCAATCATGACTTGTGCCTGCTCAAGAATTTCGTGCACTGGAGCTCGACCTACAGCACATCTATGCTGAATATGGGGTCGAAACATGACTCGAGCAAAGTAATGAAATTCGTGAAATGGCAATCGATATGAAGAACATCTGTGATCATTTTCGGCACACAACATAACTTGCGACAAATCAAGGGCTTCGTGTATTGGCTCCCGTTCTACACCCTAACTTCGTTGTCTATGGGGTCTAAGCATGACACGCCAAGTTTATAATTTCGTATATTCCATGTCTATTGTTAATGTAGACTCTAAAATAATGATTTGCCTGAACTAAATTACATTGTATATTGGTGCCAGACATTAGTTCTATCTGTGCGGTATTTGGATTCGAAACGTGCCTTGAAAAGACTGAATAAATTGCTGCATTTTCTCTCATTATGCAGCTGTACCGAAATTGTTCCTAGAAAATTAGTTGCGCTGTCAGCAGAATATTTGCTCGAGCCTTGACTAACGCCAAGTGATTAGTTCCGCATATTGGTGCTCAACATACAGCCTGCCTGTGTTGAATATATAACATGACTTGTGCCAAGTAATATCCATTGTCGATCAACATACAGCCTATTTGTGCTGAATATGACCTCGAAACATGAATGGCGACTAGAGATTAAATACGCGTATTGGCGATCAAAATACAGCATATCTATGCTGATTATGGCATCAAAACATGACTCTAAGTGTTTTGTCGCACGAGTTGTTGTCTAAATGGGTTAAAAATAAACCAAAATTTCACACACACCAAGTGATGAAATTCATGTATTGGTGCTCAACTTGCAGTCTATCTGTGCTTAATATTGTGTCTTAAGATGACTTCCACCAACTCAAGGTATTCGTGTATTGTAGCTCTACCTACATACTATTTGTGCTTAATATGTGCTCAAAACTTTACTGGCGCCAAGTGATGAAATTCTTGTGTTTGCCTTCGACATGCAGTCTATCTGTGGAGAATAAAGGCTTCAAACATGACTTTCAACTACTCAAGAAAATCTTGATTTGGATCTCGACCTAGAGAAGATCTTTTCTGAATATGGGCTCGAAACATGACTCGCGCAGTGATGAAATTCGTGTATTTTTGATTGGCAATGCAGCCTACCTATTTGGAATGTGGTCCCCAAACATGACTTGTGCCAACTTAACTAATTCGTGCACTGGAGCTTGACCTTCAGAACATCTTTGCTGATTATGAAGTCGAAACTTGACTCGAGCAAAAGAGATGAAATACGTGAAATGGCCATCGATATGACGAACATCTGTGCTCATTCTCGTCACCAAACATGACTTTTGACAAATCAAGGACTTATTGTATTGGCTTTCCTCTTACAGCCTAAATACGTTGTTTATGGGTGCGAAACATGACTCAGGCCAGAGTTATAATTTAGTATATTCCATACAGCCTACCTTTGTTAAATACAGACTCAAAATAATGATTTGCCTGAACTAAATTACATTGTGTATTGGTGGTAGATGTTAGTTCTATCTGTGCGGTATGTGAACTCGAAACATGCCCTCAGCAGAGTGAATAAATTTCTGTATTTTCTCTCAACATGCAGGTTATACGTACCGAACATGTAACTAAAAAATTAGTTGCGCTATCAGCAGAATATGTCCTCGAGCCTTGACTAACGCCAAGTGATTAATTTCGTGTATTGGTGCTCGACATAAAGCATTTCTGTGTTTGAATATACTCTCCCTAAATGACGCAAGGCAACCAAAGAACTTTGGACCACGAGGAATGGTATATAGTTGTTGGAATTGGGGTCGAGCATGTCGCCAAGTGATGAAATTCGGGTATTGTCGCACATATTACAGCCTAAATGTGCTGAATATAAGCCCAAAACATTACTCGAGCCAAGTAATGAAATGCGTGTTTTGGAGCTAGACAAGCAATTCATTCGTACGGATTATGGGCTCCAATAATGACCAGCGCCAACTCAAGAAATTCGATCATTTACGTTCGTCCTAGACTTTATGTGTGCTGAATATGGCCTCCGAATAAAACTTTCGAAAACTGAAGGAATACAACCATTGACTTTCGAGATACAGCGTATCTGTGTTGAAATAGGATCGAAACTTGACTCTTGCCCACTGATGAATTTCGGGTATTGTACACAGCCTACAGCTTGATTGTGCTGAATACAGGCCATAAATATGACTCGCGCGAAGTGATGAGTTTCTTGTATTGGCACTCAACATGTATCGTGTCAACGGAATAAGTTCTCCATTCTTTACTAGCTGCAATAAATGCATGTATAGGTGCATGAGATAGAGACTACAAGTTTGATGTTACATGGAAAATTACTTCTTATAATTGATGATATTCGTGCATTGGCTTTAAACAGACTATCTTTGTTGAAGTTGGTCTCGAAACATGACTTGTGCCAAGTAATATAATTCGTGCATTGTCGATGAGCATACAGTCTATCTGTGATGAATTAAATCCGTGTATTGGCGTTCAAAATTCAGTCTATCTATGCTGATTATGGCATCAAAAAATAACTCGCTAAGTATTTTGTCGCACGAATTTTTGTCTGAATGAGTTAAAAAGACCGCAATTTCACCCACACCTAGTGATGAAATTCATATATAGGTGCTCAGCTTGCTGTGCTTGCTCAGCTATCTGTGCTTAATATTGTGTCCAAAATGACTTGCACCAACTCAAGATATTCGAACTGTAGCTCGACCTACAGCCTACTTAAGCTTAGTATATGCTCTAAACATTACTGGCGCCAAGTGATGAAGTTAGTGTGTTGCGTTCGACATACAGTCTATCTGTGCGGAATGAAGGCTCCAAACATGACTTGCGACTACTCAAGAAAATCGTGATTTGGACCTCGTTCTGAATATGGGCTCCAAACATAACTCGCGCTAAGTGATGAAGCTAATCCGTGCGGATTATGAACTCCAAAAAATGACTGTCGCCAACTCAAGAAATTCGATAATTGACGTTAGTAGATATGGCCCTATTAAAACCCACCCTGACCTTTGTACCGTGTAGTTAAGCCCTTTGTACCGCCGTGAAGAAGGCATAGAAAAAGGTAGTCAAAACAGGTATATTGGTGGTATGGCAGGGACGTATGTAGTGGGTCATAGTTATGGCCCTGTTACATCCCACCCCGTCCTTTGTACCCTGTAGCTAAGCCATTTGTACCACCGTGAAGAAGGCTTCGAAGAAGGTAGTCAAAACAGATGTATGGTGTAGTTAGTTCCCAAGACAGTTTTAGGCTTTGCCCGCCTATACCCCTTAACCCAAGACACCGTAGTGTTTGGTAATGGATGTGTTTTAATATCCCACAGCGTTACAGTACCACCGTATGGTTTGGTGGTGGTTTAAATCTAAGCCGTGGTAATGGTTGTGTTTTAATAATATCCGATGACATAACAGTGCCGCCGTATAGTTTGGTATAAGTAATCAGACGTGTAGGACGAAACGTTGCCTGCTAGCGCCGATCTTTGACTGAGTGGTTCTAGGGTGTCAAAGAGTGATGAGGTATTGGTTCAGACTTCCACTAGACCGTCACGTGACATGTAAGTCATGGCGTGCACACGTGATTATAGAAATTTTTATTCGAACTTTATTTTAAATTAAAAACTATGCCAGGTAGCCAAATTTTAATACCTGTTGAATCCGAATGTGAATGCTTTTGACCATGTAAAAATAAAAATTTCGAAATTTCTCAAAATTTCAAAAGTTCATTTTTGACATTTCAACATTCGATGATTTTATAGCACGTTTTTGCACGCAGAAAAATCAGGTTACACTGACTGTGGAATACGCTGGAATGTAATTTAAGTAAATGTAAAAAAGGATTATGTGCGGAGTGTTTTAAACTGAAGCCGGTACGATTGGTAATGGACGTATGTTAATAATATCCCATGCTGTAGCAATGCCACCGTTTAGTTTGGTATTCCTCTAAACTAACCTAACCCTCCGTAGTATTTGATGTATTTAAACTACGTTTTGATACGTTTTGAAGGCGGACCCACGTTTCTCATAAACTTTGTTTAAAAATAAAAAACTATGCCAGGTAGCCAAATTTTAATACCTGTTGAGCCCGAAAGTGAACGCGTTTGACCCTATAAAATTTAAAAAATTCGAAATTTTTTGAAATTTCAAAAGTTAATTTTTGACGACTTAACATTTGATGATTTTATAGTACGTTGTTGCACATAGAATATAAGGTTACACTGACTTTGGAACATGCTCGAATGCAATTGAATTAAATTTAAAAAGTGATTATGTGCGGAGAGTTTTGAACTTATCCCGAGACGATTGGTAATGGACGTATGTTAAAAATATCCCGTTCCGTAGCAGTGCCACCGTATAGTTTTGTAGTCCTCTAAAACTAACCTAACCCTCCGTAGGGATTGGTAAATAAAATTTTGTATGCCCTTATGTTGGCGAACTTACAAGGTCAAAGTCCATGTCTCACTAGGGTAGCCATTAAAGATATAGTGCGACCGTATTTAGTAAATAAAATTGTCTTAAAATGAAGAGAGACAACCGTCGTACAGAGTGACGCGATATGCTTGTAGTACACAAAACATGGTCACACGTGCGGAAATTAAGAAGGGTCGCAGGTCAAACATATAAATTAAATTAGTTTAATGAAATGCTGTTTTTTGTGAATAGTATGTATGTGGCCAGTGACCGTATTTATAAGAAAATGAATGCTTCCAAGAGAGAAAGCAACTTGTCGCTTGACATTACAGCCCATCTGTGACGAATAAAGCTTGGTAACATGACTCACTCCAAGTAACGTAATTCGACATACATCTTATCTGTCTAAAATATGAGTCTAAACATTACTTGCGTCAAATCAAGAAATTCGTGTTATTACGCTCGGCTTAAAGTCTATCTGTACTGAATATGGACTGGAAACATGACTCGCGAAAAGTGATGAAATAACTTGACATGCAACTTATCGGTATCAATTCAGCCTCCGAACATGCGTTGGGCCAAATGAAGATGTTCGTGTATTTGCGCTCGAAATACAGCCTATCTGGCAAAATATGAACCCGAAAAATGACTCGGGCTAAGTAATGAAATACGTGTATATCGGAACGATATTTAGGTTTATTCATTAGTATATAGTTCTAAAGGCCAGGTAGGAATGAACATTAGCCCAGACGGGAGACAGATACGGATCTGGTACGCTGCTTCCTGGGCAAGTTCTTAGTGGTTCCCACTTTTGTCGCCAGGTGCCTCCACATCTGCAAAGACGCCAGAGATCCTAGTGGCGAAAGTTGGAACTATTTGTCAAAGTCTGTCCGATAGTTTTGTAGAAATGACCGATTCCACGCCATTTAGGTGTATGTTTCATGCCACAAATCCACGACAAGAAATCGACGGCGTCATTTATGTTATCTATTAGGAATGTATGTTCAAAATATGACTTGCACAACGCATTAGAATATAACTCTTGTGTCAGTTAGGAACGAAGATAAGTCAAGTCAAAAGAACATTATGGATATGACACGCTGCAAACTGGGCAAGGTCTTAGTAGTTCCCACTTTCGTCGCCAGGCGTCTCCAAGTACGCAAAGACGCCAGAGATCCTAACGGCGAACGTTGGAACTATTTGTCGAGAAGGCTGTCAGTAATTTTGCAGAAATGACCACTTCTACGCCATTTAGTGATCTGTTTCTGGCTACAAATCTACGATAAGTGGGCGACACCCACTATTAAGTTGTCTGTTACGAATGTGTATTCAAAACATGACTTGCAACAAGCCACATATAAAGAAGAATTATTCTCGCCCTTAAGATTCTCTGTGCTGCATTTCATTTCGTAATATGAATAGCGCCAACTGAAGAAATACGTGTATTGGCGCTCGACCAAAGTCAATCTATGCAGATAACGAGCTCCAATTATTACTTGAGCCAACTTAATAAAGTTCTTTATGAAGTTCGAAATGTAGCTTAATAGTGCTGATGCATGTGCGAAATGAAATAATTGGTACTTTTGTGCTCAAACTGCAGCAAATCAATGTTGAATTAAATATCAAAACGCCTTCCGCCCCAATTGATGAAATTCGTTTATTTGTTTCCTAAAAGCAGTCACTCTGTCCTGAATAAGGTGAACAAACATGACGCGGCAACAGAAGATATTCGTGTATACTCATTCGACCTACAGACTACCTGTCATAAATACAGACCAGAAAAATGACTCGCTCTATGTGCACTGGCACCCTAGATGTGATGAAATAGTCTCGAAATATGACGTGCTACAAGTGATGTTCGTATATAAGATTTCGACATTCAACATAACTATGCGGAAAATGGGCTCCTAATATTACTTGCTCCAACCAAAGAAAGACGTTTGTGGCCCACGATATGTAATTAATTAGAACTTGCTACGAACTTGACTTACGAAATTCAAGGATATAAAGCGCTCGAACTGTCTCTGTCTGTGCTGAATATGATCTCCATACAAGACTCCCGCCAATAAGACTCTTAGTTGAAGGCTATCTGTATTGAATATGGGCTAAAAAAATTAATTGCTTCAACTAAATTATTTCGCATATTGAAGCTTGACTTACGTTTTCTCTGTACTGAATTAGGCCTTAGAAGTATGAATTGCGACATTTTATTTAGCAACAGTTTTCGGGCTGGTATTTTACCGTACCTGTGCTCACAATGTGCTCCATTTATGTCTTGGTCAAAATCAAGTTTTTCGTGTCTCTGTACTAGTCCTGCAGCCAATCTATACCAAGTATTGGCTTGGATCATTACTTGTGCCTAGTAATGAAATTCGTTTAAATGCGGTAGACATACTGCGTAGCTGAACTGAATAAGGGACTGAAACCAGAATTTCACTGGTGTTTATTGTTTTGACTTACATCTTATATGTGCAGAATATGGACTCGAACCTTTTGGCGCTACAAGTAATGAAATTCGTTTAATGGCAGTCTGTTTAAAACCAAACAGCAAAGTCTTTAGTCTGGAAACTTGACTTTCGACAAGTGATGAAATTCGTATTATTACGAACGAATTGCAGCTTAACTATTCTGAATATGGGCTATAATCATGACTTACTGCAACTGAAGGAAGTAGTGCTTTGACGCTTCACATACAGACCATCTGTGACCAATAGGGCCTTGATACATGACTCACAACAAGTGATTAAATTTGTGTATACGCATTCGACATACTTTTTATCTGTTCTGCATATGGGGCTAAAAGTAACTTGCACAAAATTCTGAAATTCGTGTATTTGCACTCGACCAACAGCCTATCTGTGCAGTACATGAATTCGAAACATGACTCTTGCTTAGTGATGAAATACTTGTATAAGGGCTCGTCATTTAGTTTCATTCATTAGCATATAATTCTTATGCCAGTTTCACACGACGAAAATCGCTGTGAGGAGGTTATGGATCCAACACGCTTTAACCTGGGTAAGTTCTTAGTAGTTCCCACTTTCGTCGCCAGGCGCCTGCACTCATGGAAAAACGCCAGAGATCCTAGCAGCGAAAGTTGGAACTATTTGTGGAGAAGGCTGTCCTGTAATTTTGCAGAAAAGACCGTTTCCACGCCATGTAGGGATCTGTATGTGGTTCTCCAAACATGCCTTAGTACCCTCTGTTCAACAAAAACAAGCGGCCTGAAATTTTCTAAGTCCTGAACTGGAAGTCACGTGACGTACAGTTGGCGAGAGTGAAACCACCCTCAGTCCAGATCTTCCCAGCACACACATCCTACGCTCAACAATTCCTTTCCGTAAATATTTCAAATCGTAAAGCCCAATGTCATATCTCGTGGCCCGCTACGGCCCGTAAACAATATCTAGATTCGCCATGTCCATGTCCATTCAAACACGAAACTTCTAAATAAGAATGTCGGTAAACAAAGAAAAAGAATTACGGAAAAATAAAAGAATATCTGCGTCACTCGCAGTTCTAACCCTGCCAATGGAGCAAAGATAACATTTGGAAAATACAATTAAACATTTAATTAAGTGAAAGAAGTGTTACTACATAATTTTATTGAGTGTTTGTGAGTAATAAAATATAATAAAAAAAAATAACTTTGACACTGGGACGCGAACCAATATAGGTTCTTTCCGAAGCTTATCGCCATCACGCCTTAACGCGCTCGGCTTCCTGCGGCTGCGATAAACGACCACCCTAATGCAACATACATCTGTGGTAAGAAAGTTAGCAAGCCGCTCGTCTCGGAAGTTTAAGGACCTATAATTCATGTTTTAACTTCAAATTAAGCGATTGTATCGTAGTCTTTGTTTAATATATTAGCGGCGTGATTGAGTGTGTTGAAGGGAAGACTGAGAAACGCCAAGAATTCACAAATATGAAGAAATTAAAAAGAACGGAATTATGATGGCAAACGTACGTCACGTGACTGCCTGAGCGGGACGTACGAAATATCAGGCCTCTTAATTTTTGTTGAACAGAGTGAGCAAACTAAGTGTTTCGTGCCTGAGTGCTCAACATACAGCCTATCTCTGCCAAGTATGGGCTTGGATCATGTCCCAAACCAAGTAATGAAATTCTTCTATATTCGATCGACATGCAGCTTAGCAGTACTGAATAAGGGACTAAAACTTGTGTTGCACTTGCTGAAGCAACTATGTGTTTATTCTTATGAACTGCATTTTATATGTGCTGAATATGTGTTTGAATCATTTGTCGCAACAATTGATGAAATTTGTTTAATGGCATTCCATCCAAATACAAACTCTATAGACGTTAGTCTGGAAACAATACTTTCGACAAGCGATGAAATTGATATAATTACGAACGACTTGCAACTTAACTGTTATGAAGATGAGCTAAAAACAAGACTTACGGCAACTGAAGAAAGTAGTATTTTGACGCTTGTTACGAATAAGGAGTGGAAATATGTTCACTCCAAGTGATGAAATTTGTGTATTAATGTAGGGAATCGGAGATCATATTAAGTTAGCTGAAGTCATAATTCTCGATCATTTTCTGCAAAGATATACTGTAGGCACCTGGCGACGAAAGTGGGAACCACTAAGAACTTTCCCAGGAACCAGAGTACCAGATCCGTAACGGTCTCCTGTATGGGCTATTGTTGATGCCTAACTGACCTTACAGCTATATACTAATGAATGAAACTAAATGAAGGTCGCGTATATACGTATTTCATTACTTAGAGCGAGACGTGTTTCGAGCTCACATACTGAACAAATAGACTGTATTCAAAACGTTAATACATGAAAAAATTCAGTTGGCCGAAATCATGTACGGATCCTGTTTTGATTAACGATGAGTTGCATGTCAATCTATAAGACAAATATTTCATCTCCATTTGCCAGTCATGATTCCAGTCCATGTTCCATACAGATAGACAGTAAGCCAAACGAAACACAAATTCCTTTATTTTGCGCAAGTTATGTTTAAACTCATATTCAGAAGAGGTATCTCCAATGACAATACACGAATTTCATCACTTGCAGTGATTCATGTTAACAGGCTTTGTCACAGAATTGTTGTATGTCAAACGCTTAACACGTACCCTTTGAGGTGGATTGAATCATTTTTGTAGCCCATATTCCGCACAGTTAAGGTGCTAGTAGTTCCCAATTATATGAATTTCATCACTTGTTAAAAGTCTAGACCCTGACTATATTCTATTCAGTATGCTTGTAGATTGCCATTAAACAGATTTCAACACGTTTATCACGAATAGATTCGAGACTATTTTAGCAGAGTTGGTGCAAATCACTTATAGTCACTTATTCAGTACACCTAGACTGCATTTCGAGCGCATATATGTTTACAGTCATTTATGAACATTATAAAGCTTCATGTAGGGAATCGGAGATCATATTAAGATGGCTGAAATCATAATTCTTGATTATTTTCTGCAAATATATACTGTAGTTCGATCGCCAATACATGAATTTCGCTAGTTGGCGCAATCCACATTAAGAAATCAAAGGGTCGAACTTCAGTACTCTTTCATAACGGGTTGTGGCAAGTCCTTTTTTAAAAACATACTCCTAACTGATAACTTCATTGTCACCGTCTATCACTTGTCGTACATTTGTGGCAAGAAACATTTACATAAATGGCGAGAAAACGGACATTTCTGCAACATTACATGACAAACTTTCGACAAATATTTCAAATTTTTGCCGCTAGGTTCCCCGGCGTCTTTGCAGAAATAGAAGCAACTGGCGTCGAGAGTGAGAAACAATAAGATCTTGCGGAGGATGCAGTGTACTAGATCCATAACGGTATCTGGTCTGCGATATTGTTCATGCGTAACTGGACTTACAGATATATACTAATGAATGAACATAAATGTCGGTCCCGTACGCACGTATTTCGTTACGTATGGACTTCATATGCAGAGAAAACAAGCTGTATTTCGAGCGCCAATACATGAAAACTTTCGGTTAGCCGAACTCCTGTACGGAGGCTGTTTTGATTACCGAAGAGTTGCATAACAAGCTCATTTGTTTTGAGAGTCACGTTTACGATCCATATTCATTACAGATAGACAGTAAGCCAAGCGTAAACACACCAATTTCTTGATTTGGCGCATGTTATGTTTAAACCCATAATCACAACAGATAAGATGTATGTCGAATGCCAATACACGAATTTCATCGCTTGCAGTTAGTCATGTTAACAGACTTTGTCATAGAATGACTGTATCTCAAGCGCTTAACAAGTACTCTTTTAGGTGGGTTAAATCATGTTTGTAGCCCATATTCAGCACAGTTAAGGTGCAAGTTGTTCGTAATTATACGAAATTCATCACTTGTCAAAGTCTTGATCCTGACAAATTTCTATGCAGTTAAGTGGTAGAGAGTTGCCGTTAAACAGGTTTCAACACTTTTAGCGCGAAAAGTTTCGAAACTATTTTCAGCACAGAATAGTTTTAGTTGGTGCAAGTCGTGTTTTAGTCAC
>Ga0268261_10000823_pt1 | contig 20463 bp, 9 predicted proteins | sample TergutNc150P1_FD_190353 | JGI IMG/M metagenome (GOLD analysis project Ga0268261, IMG submission 190353) | Nasutitermes corniger P1 segment gut microbial community from laboratory colony in Florida, USA - Nc150 P1 (SPAdes) (version 2) | ecosystem: Host-associated > Arthropoda: Insects > Digestive...
GTGGTATAAGGCATTTTCAGAGGGCCGTGAATCCATCAAAGATGAACCCCGCTCTGGAAGACATTCAACTTCAAAAACTGATAACAATGTGGAGATAGTGCGAGCCCTTGTGCGGTCAGACCGTCGAATCACAGTGCGAATGATCGCTAGTGAGTTAAATTTGAACCACATCACGGTCCATCACATTTTAATAAAGGAAATGGCCATGAAAAAATTGTGTGCGAAGTTTGCTCCCAAAAAACTTAAATCGAACAGAAGGACAATCGGAAGGATATGTGTCTTCATCTTCCGGAACGGGTCCAAAGGGACAGAAATTTCTTGAAGAACGTGATTACAGGTGACGAAATATGGATCTTTGAGTACGATACAGAAACAAAAAGACAAAGTAAGGAATTGCACACATCTGCATTACCACGTCCGAAAAAAAGCGAGGAGCAAATCAAAAATAAAATCCATGCTCATCTGCTTTTTTGACAGTGAAGGGATTGTCCATACAGAATTTGTGCCTGAAGGACACACTGTTAATCCGTTTTATTACCGTGAAATTCGTGAAAGACTAAGAAAAAGTTGTTCGCGTGCGACCAAGCATTGCTGACAATTGGATGCTTCATCACGACAACGCCCCTTCTCACACGGCGATTTCTGTGATCGAATTTGTGGCTAAAAATTGCATTCCTATTGTTCCACAGCCCCCATATCCCCCTGATCTGAGTCCGTGCGAATTCTTTTTGTTCCAAAAACTAAAGTTTCCCCTTAAAGGGCGCCATTTTGCGACGGTGGAAAACATCGAAAAAGCTGTAACCGACCAACTAAAAGCGATTCCGGTTAGCGGCTACCAGTGTTGCTACGAAGAGTGGGAACAACGTCTCCGGAGGTGTGTAGCCTCCAAAGGGAACTATTTTGAAGGGGACAAAATCGATTTGAAGTTTTAAAGTAAGTACAGAGTTATATTGAGTCAGTCTCATTACTTAATTTACAGACCTTGTAGACAGAACAGTCACTATGTGATCATAAGCGTCAACACAAATGCTGACAATACAGACAATAAGTCATTATAAGCGTGAACACAATTACTGCCAATATAATCACAATTGTGAACATAAGCGTAAACACAAATGCCAACAATATAAACATTATAATTATAAGCGTAAACACAAATGCAGACAATAGAGCCAAATGTTTTCATAAGCATAAACACAATAGCTGACAATAAGGTCAAAATGCGATCACAAGTTTATATACAAATGCTGATAATATGGCCACCATATGATAATAAGCGTATACACAATTGTAGAGAAGTCATTATGTGATCATAAGCACAAATACAAATGAAGACAAAAAAGTCATTATGTGATCATAAGCATAAACACAAATGTAGACATGACAGTCACTATGAGATCATAAGCATAAACACAAATGAAGAAAATAGTCACTATGTGATTACAAGCGTAAAAACAAATTCTGAAAATGCAGTCACAACGTGATCATAAGTGTAAAAAATGTAGACAATGCAGTTACAAAGTGATCATAAGAATAAACACAAATGTAAGCAATAACGTTATTACGTGATCATAAGCCCAAAAACAAATGCTGACAGTACAGCTACTATGTGAACCTAAGCTTGAACACAAATGCTAACAACACAGAAAAGCTGTGAGAAAAAGCCTGAAAACAAATGGTGAGAATACAGTCAGAATATGATCATAAGATTAAACACAAATGTAGACAATACAGTCAGTATGTCATCATTAGCGTGAACACAAATGCAGACCAAACAGTCATTATGAAATTATTAGCATAAACACAAATGTAGACAATGCAGTCACAATATGATCAAGCGTAAACACAAATGTAGACAATACAGTCACTATGTGATCACAAGCGTGAACACAAATGCAGACAATACATTCACTATGAGATCACAAGCGTAAACACAAATATTGACAATACAGTTACTGTGTGATCATAAGCGTAGACAAAAATGATAGTAATATAGCCAATATGTGTTCATAAGCGACAGCACTAGTGCTGACAATATAGTCAAAATGTGATTATAAACGTAAACACATATGCTGACACTATGTGATCATAAGTGTAAACTAAAAGCTCACAACACAGTCACAATGGGATCATAAGCGTAAACACAAATGCTAACAATTCAGTTATTATGTGATCATAAGCTAAACACAACTGCAGACAATGCAGTCACTGTTTTATCATCACCGAATACCGAAATGTAGACAATACTGTTAATAAGCGATCATACACGTAAACACAAAAGTAGACAATATAGTTATGTGATCATAAGCGTAAACAGAAATGCTGACAATACAGTTAATACGTGATGCGTAAACAATAATGCAAACAATAGAGTCAAAATAAAAACATAAGCGTAAAAACAAATTGAGAGTATAGTCACCACACCCTCATACGCATAAAAAAAATGTAGACAATACAACCACTATGTGATCAAAAGCGTAAACCCAAATAATGAAAATACAGAAACTATGACATTATAAGCGTAAACAAAAAAGCCGACAATATAACCAGCATGAGATCATTAGCGAGGACACAATTGCAGACAGTGCAGTCAATATGTGATCATAAGCGTAACCAAAATTATAGACAATACAGTCGATTTGTGATCATAAGCGTGAAGACAAATGCAGACAATACATTCACTATGTGATCATAAGCGTAAATACTAATGCTGGCTATAGTGTTTCTATGAGATTATGAGCGTGAACAAAAATATGAACAGTACAACCAATATATGATTATTAGCTAAACACAAATGCAGACAATACAGACATTATGAGATCGTAAGCGTGAACACAAATGCTGAGAATACAGTCACTATGAGATCATAAGTGTAAACACAAATACAGAAAACATAGCCCCTGTGCGATCATAAGCGTGAACACGAATGTTGAAAATAGTCACTATATGATATCTGGCATAAACACAAACTCAGATAATACAGCCATTATGAGATCATAAGCGTGAAAATAACTCCTTAAAATATAGTCAATATGTGAGCATAAACGTGAAAGGAATTGTTTACAATTCAGGCACTATGTGATCATAAGTGTGAATACAAATGCTGACAAAACAGCTACTATGTGATCATTAGCGTAAACGCAAATGAAGATATTACAGGCAGTATTCGAACATAAGCGTAAACACAATTGCTGATAATACAGTTACTATGTGATCATAAGTATGAACACAAACGTTAACAAAATAACAACAACGTGATCATGAGAGTGAACACAAATCAGACTGTACAGCCAGTATTTGATCATAAGCGTTAACACAAATGCAGACAATACAGACTCAAAGTGATCATGAGCGCGAACACAAATGCAGGCAGTACAGCCAATATGTGATCATAAGCGTAAACAAAAATGCAGACAATACAGTCAATATGTGAAAATAAGTGTGAACACAAATGCTGATAACACAGACAAAATGTGATAATAGAATAAACACAGATTCAGACAAAGAAATTCAATATGTGATCATAAGTGTGTACTCAAATGCTGACGATACAGCAGTTCGGTTACCATAAACGTAAACAGAAATGTCGAAAATAGAGACATTATATGGACATTAGCGTAAACAAAAATGCAAACAGTACAACCACTATGAGATCATAAGCGTAAAGAGAAATGATGACAATAGAGCCATTTTGGGATCATAAGCGTGAAACAAATGCTGACAATAGAGTAAAAATTTGATGATAAGCGTAAACACAAATGTAGACAATACAATTACAATGTGATCATAAGAATAAACACAAATGCCGACAATACAGTCACCTTGTGATCATAAGTTTGAACATAACTGCTGACAGTAGTCACAATGTGATCATCAGCGTAAACACAAATGTAGACAATGCTGTTACTATGCGATTATAAGCGTAATAACAAATTTTGTAATACAGTTATTATGTGCTCATAAGCGTGAACACAAATGCTGACAATACCGTTAAAATATGATCATAAGCTTGAACACATATTCTGAAAATTAAGTCACCATGTGGGGAAAAGGGTAAACACAAACATAGACAATAAAGTTACTATGGAATCATAAGTAAAAATACAAATGCTGTAATAGAGTTACTATGTGATCATAAGCGTAAGCACAAATGCTGACAATTCGGTTATTATGAGATCATACACGTAAACATAAATGCTGAAAATACAGTCCAAATGGGATCATTTGCGTAAACACGAATGTACACAATGCAGTTACCATGTGACCATTAGCGTAAAAACAAATGCTGACAATAAAATTACAATGTAATTATAAGCGTAGACACAAATTTAGACAAAAAAGCTAACATGAGAACATTAGCGTAAACACAAATATAAACAATATAGATTCGATGTTATTTTTAGCGTAAAACAAATGCTGACAGTACACCCACTATGCGACCATAAGCGTGAACACAGATTCTGATAATGCAGTTAAAATGTGATTAGAAGCGTGAACACAAATGCAGACAATACAGGCACTATGTGACCATAAGCGTGAACACAAATGCAGACAATAAATCAATTGTATGATTATAAGCGTAAGAACAAATTCAGAAAATACAGTCATTATATGATTATAGGCGTGGGCACAAAAGCAGAAATTACAGTATTTTTGTGCACATAAGCGTAATCACAAATGATGGCAATACAGTCAATATGTGATTAAAAGCGTAATTGCAAATGCCGACAATAAAGCCTCTATGTGATCACAACCTAAAAACAAATGCAGAGACTACAGTCACCATGAGATCATAAGCGTAAAACAAATGCATACAACATAGTCAAAATGTAAACATAAGCGTAAACACAAATGCAGACAATAAAGTCAATATATGTTCATATGCGTAAAGACAAATAAGGACTAGAGTCAATATGTTATCATAAGCGTAAACACAAATACGGACAATAGTCACTATGTGATCGTAAGAGTAAACACAAATGTGAACAACACAGACACTATGTGATCATAAGCGTAAACGCAAATGCTGAAAATAGTCAGGATATGATAATTAGGGTAACGGCAAATGCAGACAACACAGCATCTATGTGATGATAAGCATGAACAAAATTGCTGACAAAATAGTCACTACGAGATCATTAGCGAAAACACAAATGCAAACAATAGAACCACTATAAGAAGAGAAAACCCAAATGCAGACAATATTGGCACAAACTGATAATAGGAATGAACAAAATTGCTGACAATACAGTTACATTGTGATCAGAAACGTAAATACAAATGCTAAATATTCTGACACAATGTGATCGTTAACGTACACACAGAAGCAGAATATACAGTCACTATGTGATAATAAGCGTAAATACAAATGCTGACAATACAGACACATGGTGATCATAAGCGTAAAATTAAACGTAGACAATATAGTCACTATGTGATCATAGCGTAAACACAAATGTAGACAGCACAGTTATGATGTGATAATAAGCACAAACACAAATACTGACAATAGAGTCACTATGAGAACAAAACCGTGAACACAAATGCTGACAATACAGTCAAAATATGATTAAAAGAGTATACACAAATTTAGATAATACAGTCAATATGTGATCATAGAAGTGAACATAAATGCAGACAATACAGCCATTGTCTGAATGTAGGCATAAACACAAATGTAGATAATAGAGTCACAATGTGATAATAAGCGTAAACACAAGTGTAGACAATACAGGCACTAAGTGATCATGAGCGTGAACACAAACTCACACATTTCATTCAATATGCGATCATAAGCGTAAACACAAATGCTGAAAATGGTCGCAATTAAAGCATAAGCAAAAAAGAAATGTAGATAATAGAGTCAAAATGTGATAATAAGCGTAAACACAAGTGTAGACAATACAGACACTATGTGATCATAAGCGTGAACACAAACTCACACATTTCATTCAATATGCGATCATAAGCGTAAACACAAATGCTGAAAATACAGTCGCAATTAAAGCATAAGCAAAAAAGAAAGTAGCACAATGGAGTTCCTAATTGATCATAAGCGTAAAGACAAATGTAGCAAATAGAGTTATTATGAGTTCATAAGTGTCAAAAAATGCTAACAATACAGCCAATATGTGATTATTAGCGTAAACACAAATGCTGACAATATAGTCACTATGATATCATAAGATTAAACACAAATTCTGGCAATAGAGCCACCATATGCTCAAAAGAGTAAACACAAATGTAGACAATAAAGTTACTCTCTGATCATAAGCGCCTACACAACTGCTGACGATACAGTCACCGTGTGATCACAAGCGAAGACACAAAAACTGACAATAAAGTCACTATGTGATCATAAGCGTAAAAACAAATGTTGAAATTCAGCCAACATATGATCATAACCGTGAAAACAGAAGATGACAGTCACAATGTGTTTATAAGCCTATACCCAAAAGAAGACAATACAGTTATTATGTGTTCATAAGCGTAAAAAATAATGAAGACAATACATTTAAAATATGATCATAAGCGCAAAAACAAATACTGAAAATACAACCACTACGTGATCATAAGCGTAAACACAAATATAGACAATAAATTAATATGTGATCGTAAGGAAAAACACAAATGCTGACAATATAGACACAATACGATCATAAACTTAAACACAAATATAAACTTTACACTAAGGATGTGATCATAGCGTAAACACAAATTCTGACAAATCAGTCTCAATGTGATCAATAAGCGTAAACACAAATGTAGACAATACAGTAACTGTGTGATTATAAGAATAAACATATATTCTGACAATATAGTCAAAATGTGATCATAAGTGTAAACGCAAATGCTGACAATACAGTAACTATATGACCATAAGCGTAAACACAAATGCAGATAATAGTCACTGTATGATCATAAGCGTAAACAAAAGTGTAGAAAACACAGTTACTATGTGATCACAAGTGTAAACACAAATGCTGACATATCAGTCACAATGTGACCATAAACGTAAAAAGAAATGTAGACAATAAAATATCTATGTTATCATAAGCGTAAAAACAAATGCTGTCAATACAGTCGCATTGAGAAAATAGGCGTAAACTTAAATGTAGACAATACAGTTACTACGTGATCATAAACGTTAACACAAATAATTACAATGGAGTTAAATTTCATCAAAAGCGTAAAAACGGATGCTGACAACACTCTTACTATATGATCATAAGCGTAAACACAAACGATGACAATAAAGACGCAATGTGATCATAAGCCTAAACACTAATGTAGACAAGTGTTAATATGTGATCATATGCTTAAACACATGTGCAGACAATACTGTCAAAATTTCAATATAAGCGTAAACACAAATGAAAACAATACAGTTCCCGTGTGACAATAAAAGTAAAAGCAAATGTTGACGAAACAGTCAAAATATGAACATAACAGTAAACACAATTGTAGACAGTAAAGACTGTATATGAAACAAAGCGTAAATAGTAATGCTGGCAATACAGTCACAATGTGATCATAAGCGTAAACACAAATGTAGACAATACAGTTGCAATGTTATAATAAACGTATATACAATTTCTGACAATACAGTCACAATATGATCATAAGCAAAAACACATGTAGACAATACCGTTTGTATGTGTTTATAAGAGTTAAAGCAAATGCTAACAATACAGTTACATTGCGACAATAAGCGTAAACACAAATGCCGACAATACAATCGCATTTGTGATCATAAGCGTAAACACAAATGAGGACAATAGAGTTAGAATGTGATCATAAGCATAAACACAAATGCTGACAATAGAGTCGCAATATGATCATAAGCGTAAACACAATTAAATAAAGACAGAGTAAGTATGTTGTCATAAGCGTAAACACAAATACGGACAATAGAGTCTCTATGTGACCATGAGCGTAAACACAAATGTAGACAAGACACACGTTATGTGATCACAAGCGTAAACACAAATGCTGAGAATTCAGTCACGATGTCACCATTAGCGTGAAAATAAATGCAGATAAGACAGACAATATGTGATCATGAGCGTGAAATAATTGCTGACAATACAGTCACCATGTGATCATTAGCGTGAACACTAATGCGAACATTAGAATGACTATGATAATAAGCGTAAACACAAATGCAGAAAACAAAGGCACAATGTGATAATAAGAATGAACACAATTGCAGAAAATACTGTTACAATGTGATCATAAGCGTAAATACAATTTTTTTGTAATTGCTCATCCCGATGTGTTGTGATAACTTATAAATATAAAATCATTCCGTCAACACACCTTTATTTGTTTTGGTAATTATACTTGGCTACATGTTTCTGTCATATGGACCATCTTCAGGCCTTTTACTTTGTTATTACACTGGTCCAACTTTTTGTTAATATAACTTATTGAGATCTCAAAAGGTTTTACAAAGGTAGTTCTTACTGTTATCTTGATAGTTAAAACTGGTAAACACTTGTCTGTTAAAACATTTTTATGTTAAAATTTGTTTAAAATTATCATTCTTTCTATTATTCCTATATATTAAGTGTTTGTCTGAGCATTCCTTCTGTTCTTTGTCTAGTTGATTCTTCAGTTACTTCCTATGGGTGACTGTCTTGGTGGTATTAACCCATTGAGTAGCCTGCTCCTTCTTTTCACATGTATTGGTCAGGTCGGTTTACCGGTTGGTGTTAACACATATGTAGAAGTTACAATCACAATATGATCATATGCGCAAACACACATGAAGGCCATACAGACACTATGAGATCATAAGCGTGAAGACACGAACAGACAATATATGCAATATGTGATAAAAAGCGTAAACACAAATGCTGGCAATACGGTCACAATTTAATAAAAAGGAATAAAAGGAAGGAACACAATAAAATTACTATGTGATTACAATCGTAAACACAAATGTACACAATACAGTCATTTTGTGATCATAAGCCTAAAAACAAATGCAAACAATACAGCCAATATATGATCATAACAATAAACACAAATGCAGACAAAAGAGTTACCCTCTGATCTTAAGCGTCAAACACAACTGCTGACAATTCAGTAAACTTGCGATCATAACCGTAAACACAAATGTAGACAATACATTTAAATTATGATCATAAGCGAAACACAAATACTGACAATATAGCCACTACGTGATCATAAGCGTAAATACAAATGTAGACAATACAATTAATATACGATCATAAGGATAAACACAAATGCTGACAATACAGTCGCAATATGATCATAAAAGAAAACAAATTTAAACAGAACATTCGGTATGTGATGATAGCGTAAACACAAATCATGACAAATCAGACACAATGAGAACATAGCGTAAACACAAATGTCGACAATACATTAACTATGTGATCATAAAGATAAATAAAAATTCCGATTATATAATCACAATGTTATCATAAGCGTAAACACAAATGCTGACAATACAGTCACTATATGACAGTAAAATCTTATAAACAAATGCAGACAATAGTCATTACGTGATCATATGCGTAAACACAAATGTAGGCAATAAAGTTGCTATGTGTTCATAAGCATAAACACAACTGTAGACTGTACCCTTACTATGTGATCATAAGCCTAAACACAAATATACACAATAATTATTAAGCGATCATAAGTCGAAACACAAATGCTGACAATACGGTTATTAAGTGATCTTATACTTAAACTCAAATGCTGACAACACTGTAAGAATGTGATCACAAGCGTGAGAACAAATGCTGACAATACAGTCAAATTGGGATCATATGCATAAACATAATTGCAGAACATTCAGTTACAATGCGATCGTAAGCGTTAACACAACTGCTGAAAATTTAGTTACTATGTAATCATAGGCGTAAACACAAATGCTGAAAATAAAGACAATATGTGATCATAAGTGTGAATACAACTGCTGACAATACAGTCACAATGTGATCATAAGCCTAAACACAAATGTACACAATATAGTTACAACGTGATTATAAGTGAAAACACAAACGATGAAAATACAGTCACAATGTGAACATAAATGTAAACACAAATGTAGACAACACAGTTACTATGTGATACTGAGCATAACACTAACGCTGACAATAAATTCACAATGAGATCATAAACGTAAACACAAATCTAGACAATGCAGTTCCTAAGTGATCACAAGAATTAACAAATATGCTGACAATATAGTCACAATGTGAACATAGACGTAAACACGAACAAAGACATTAGAGTTAATATGCCATCATAAGCGTAAAAACGAATGCTGAAAATACAGGGATATTTAGAACATAGGAGTAAACACAAATACACACGATACACTTATTACGAGATCATAAAATTAAATACGAATGCTGAAAATACAGTCGAATTGTGATCACCAGCGTAAACACAAGTGCAGACAATTCAGTCACCATACGATCGTAAGCATAAACCCAAAGCAGACAAGAGTCACTATGTTATCATAACCGTAAACGCGAATAAAGACAATACAGTTACAATGTTATCATAAACATAAAAAAATGTAGACAATAGAGTTAATATGTGATCATTAAAGTAAACAAAAATGCTGACAATACATTTAAAATGTGGTCACGAGCGTAAACAAAAAAGATGACAATACATTCACAATGTGATTATAAGCGTTAAAACAAATGCTGAAAACAGAGTTCCTCTGCAATTACAATCGTATACAAAAATGATGACAATACAGTCGCAATATAGTCCAAAGCGTACGCACAAATGAGGACAAAACAGTTACTATGAGATCATAAGCGTTAACACAATTGCTGACAATGCAGATACTATGTGATCATAAGCGTAAACACATATGCTGACAATGTGGCCACTATGTGATCATAAGCGTGAACAAAATGCTGAAAATACAGTCACAATGCGATCATAAGCGTGAACAATATTATAGACAATACAGTTAGAATGTGAATATAAGTGTAAATACAAATGCTGACGATGCAGTCACAATGTGACCATAAACGCAAACACAAATGTAGACAACACAGTCACTATGTGATCATAAGCGTAAACACAAATGCTGACAAATATATTCCCAATTTGACCATAAGCGTAAACACAAATGCAGACAGTAAAGTTACTATGTGATCATAAGCGTTGAAACAAATTCTGAAAATACAGTTCCTATGCGATCATAAGCGTAAACACGAATGGCGACGTTACAGTCTCATTGTGATCATAAGTTTAACACAATTGTAGACTACATTTACAATGAGACCATAAGCGTAAACAAAAATGCAGGCAATATAGCCACTATGTGGTCATAAGCATAAACACAATTGCTGAAAATACAGTTATTATGTCATCATAAGCGTAAATACAAATGCTGACAATACAGACATTCTTTCATCATAAGAGTAAACACAAATGAAGACAATGCAGTCACTAAGCGCTTATTAGTGTAGACACAAATGCAGTCACCACAGCCACTTAGTGACCTTAAACGTAAACACAAATACAGTCAATACAGCCACTGTGCGATTATAAGCTTCAACATAAATGCAGACAATACAGATATTATGTTATCATATGCGTGAACAAAAAGCAGACATTACGGACAATATCCGAACATAAGTGAATAAAATTGATGGCAATACAGTCACAATGTGATTATAAGAGTAAACACAAATATAGAAAATACAGCCACTATGTAATTGTAAGCATGAACTCAAATGCAGACAGTAGATACTATGAGATTACATGCGTTAAAACAAATGCAGATAATACAGTAAATATTTGATCATAAGCGTAAACACTAATGCTGACAATACTGTCAAAATTTGTTCATAAGCAAAAACACAAATAAAGACAATAAAGGCAATATGTGATCCTAAGCGTAATTGTAAATGCAGCTATACAGTCACTATGTGATCATAAGCCTAAACACAAATGTAGACAATACAGTTACAATGTGTTCATAAGCGTAACCAAAAATTTAGAAAATTGAGTTTCTATTTAATCCTAAACGTCAAAACAAATGCTGACAAAAAAGTTACTATGTGTTCCCGAGTGTAAACACAAAAGCTGATACTTCAGTCGCAATGAGATTATAAGCGTAAACATACATACAGACAATGAAGTTACTATGCGATCATAAGCGTAAACACAACTGCAGAACATGCAGCCACTAAGTGATCATAATCGTAAACCCAAATGTAGAAAATACATTTATTATATGATCCCAAGCGTAATAAAATATGTAGACAATAGAGTTACCATGTGATCATAAGCGTAACACAAAATGCTGTCATTACAGTCACTATCTGATAATATGAGTAAACATAAATGCAGATAATATGGTAAATATTTGGTCATGAGCAAAAACACAAATGCAGACAATATAGCCAATATGTGATCATAAGCGTAAACACAAATATCGACAAAGCAGTCACTACTTGAACATAAGCGTCTATATAAATACTGACAATAGAGTCACTGTCATCAATAGCGTAAACACAAATGCAGTAAATACAGTGAAAATTTGATCATATGCGTGAACCCAATTGCTGACCATAGAGTCACTAATTAATCGAAAGTCTGAACACTATTTCTGACAATACAGTCACAATGTGATCATAAGCCTGAACACAAATGCATATACTAGTCCCCTTAAGATCTTAAGCGTAAACACAAGTGCAGATAATAGAGCCAATCTGTGATGATAAGCGAAAACACAAATGAAGACAAGACAGACACTATGCGATTATAAGCGTAAACACAAATGCAGACAACATAGTCACTATGTGTGCATAATCGTAAACTGAAGTGTAGACATGACAGTCACTATGTGAATTTAAGCGTAAACACAAATGCAGACAACACATTCATTATGTGATCGTAAGAGTAAACACATATATAGACAAGACAGTCACCATTTTATAATAAGCGTAAAAGCAAATGCAGACAATAGAGTCACTATGTGATAATAAGCGTAAACACAAATCCTGATAATACAATCACAATATGATCTTAAGTATAAAAAAAATATTCACAATTGGATTCCTACGTTATCATAATCGTAAACACAAATGTAGACAATACAGTTTTATATAATAGTAAACGAAAACTCAAATGCTGAGAGTACAGTCAATTTGTGTTCATAAGCGTAAACACATATAAAGTCAATACAGTGAATACATGGTGATAAGAGTAAACACAAATGCGGACTATACAGTCACTTTGTGATCATAATCCTAAACACAAAATCAGACAAGAAAGTCACTATGTGATTAGAAGCGTAAAAAAAAGATGACAACAAAATAACAATGTGATCATTAGCGTAAATAATGTAGACAAATTGTTACTATGTGGTCATAAGCGTAAACACAAATGGTGACAACACAGTCACAATGCGATCATACGCGTGAACCCAAATATAGACAAGACAGTCACTATGGGATAAGCGTACACACAAATGCTGACAATTTAGTTAGAATGTAATCATATGGGTAAAATAAACATAAACAATACAGTTTCTAATAGAACAATAAGCCTAAGCACAAATGCTAACAATAGAGCCACTATGTGAACATAAAAATTAATACAAATGCTTAAAATAATGTCACTATGTGACCTTAAGCGTAAACACAAATGCTAACAATACAGCCACTATATGATCATAAGAGTAAACACAAATGTGGACAATAAATTTACTATGTGATCATAATCGTAAATACAAATGCTGACAATACAGTCACAATGTGATATTAAGGGTAAAAACTAATGTACAGAAATAGTTAACTCTGATCACTGGCGTTAAACAAAACTGCTGGCAATATATTCACTATGTGACCATTAGCGTAAACACAAATACTGCAAAAAAAAAGTCTTTATATGATCATAAGCCTAAACAAATTGTAGACAATACTGCTAATATGTGACAATAAGCGTGAACGCAAATGCTGACAATAGAGATAAAATAGGATGATAAGCGTAAAGTCAAATGCTGGCAATAAAGCCATTACGTCAATATAAGCGTCAACACAAATGTAGACATTACAGTTCATATGCGATCATAAGCATAATCACAAGGGTTGACAATACAGTCACAATGAAGTGATAAGAGTAAACAAATATGCTAAAAATACATCCAATATTTGATCATAAGTTTGAACACAAGTGCTGAGAATAGATGTACTTTTTGATCGTAAGCGTAAACAAAAATGATGACAGCACAGTCAAAATGTGAACATTAGCGCAAACACAATTTCCGACAATACAGTCACTATGTGATAATAAGCGTAAACACAAATGCTGACAATAGAGCTATTATGCGATCGTATGCGTAAACACTATTGTTAAAAATACAGTCAATAAGTGATCATTAATATAAACACAAATGTAGACAATAGAGTTACTGTGTGATCATAAGCGTAAAATCAAATTTAGACCTACTGTCAAAATGTGATCATAAGCTTAAACAGAAATGCTGACATTATAGACACAATGTTAACATAGGCGTAAACACAAATGTAGACAATGCAGTTACTATGAAATTGAAAGCGTTAAAAAAATGCTGACAATACAGTTATTACGCGATCAGAAGCGAGAACACAAATGCTGACAAAACAAGTCAATGTGTGATCATACGCGTAAATACAAATGTAGACAATAGAGCTGATATATGATAATTAGCGTAAACACAAATTCTGGCAATACAGTCGTAATGAGATCGTAAGCATAAACACAAATGAATACAATAGAGTTAATATGTGATAATATGCATAAAAACATGCTGACAATATATTCACAATGTGATGATAAGGGAAAAACAAAAGCTAAACAAAGAGTCGCGGTATGATCATACGCGTAAAACCAATGCAGAGAAGTCAATATGCGATCATAAGCATAAACACAAATGTAGATAATACAGTCACAATTTGATCATAAGCGTAAACACGAATGTCGAAAATAGAGTTACTATGCGATCATAAGCGTAAACACAAATGTAGACCCCACTGTTACTGAGATCATATGAGTAAACTAAAATGTAGACAATATTTAATAAGTGATCAAAAGCGTAAACACAAACACTGACAATATAGTTACTATGTGATCAGAAGCGTGAAAACTAAAGCGGACAATACAATAAAATATGATCATAAGGGTAACAATAATATAGAACAAAAGGTTACTATGACGACATATACGTAAAAACAATTGTTCACAATACAGTTATTACGTGATCATATGCGCAAACAAAACTGCAGAAAAAGCAGTCATTATATGGTCTTAAGCGTAAACTCAAATGTAGGCAATAGAGGAAAAATGTGATCATAAGCATAAACAAATATGCGGACTATACAGTCACAATGTGATCATAAGCGTAAACACAAATGTAGACAATGGATTTACTTTGTGATCATAAGCAAAAATATAAATGCTGACAATATAGTCACAATGTGATAATAAGCGTAAACACAAATTCAGGCAATAGAGTAAATATATGAACATAAACCTAAACATAAATGCTGACAAAACAAGTCAATATGTGATCATAAGCGTAAAAAAAATGCAGACAATACAGTCACTTTGGGATTATAAGAGTAAACACAAACGCAGAAAATAAGTCAATATGTGATCATAATCGTAAACACAAATGATGAAAATACAGTCTCTATTTGTTCATAAGCATAAACAAAAACGATGACAAAACAGTAAAAATTTGATCATAAGCATAAACACAAATGAGGACAATAAAGTGAACATGTGATCATAAGCGTAAACACAAATGCAGAGAAGGCAGTCACTATGATATAATAAGTGTAAACACAAAAGCTGACAGTACAGTCACGATATGATAATTAGCGCAAAATAAAATACAGACAATAAAGCCACCATATGATCACAAGCGTGAACAAAATTGCTGAGAATACAGTCTCTATGTGACCACAAGCCTGAACACATTTTCTGACAATACAGTCACCAAGTGATCACAAGCGTGAACACAAATGCCAACAAAAAGGCGCAATGTGATAATAAGCATGATCAAAATTGCTGACATGCAGTTATTATGTGACCATCAGCGTAAATTCAAATGCTAACAATACAGCCAATGTGTGATTATTTCCTTACACGCAAATGCTGACAATACTGTCTTTTGAGATCGTAAGTGTAAACACAAATTCTGACAATACAGCCACAATGAGATCATAAGCGTAAACACAAATTTAGACAATAGAGTTAATATTGATCATTAGCGTAAATACGAATGCTGACAATAGGAGTCAAAATGGGATCGTAAGCGGGAACACATATGCAGACAATACAGTCACTAAGTGATCATAAGCAAAAACACAAATGTTGACAGAAGAGTAATAATGTGATCAAAAGCGTAAAAAACAGTGTAGACAATACAGTCAATATGAGATCATAAGCGTAAAAACAAAATTAGGCAATTCACATATTTTGTGATCATAAGTGTAAAAATAAATGCTGACAATATATATATATATATATATATATATATATATATATATATATACCATGTGACTATAAGCGTGAACACAAATGTTGACAATAGGTCACTATGTGATCAAAAGCGCGAGCACAAATGCTGACAATACAGTAAATATTTGATCAACACATGAACACAAATGCTGAAAATAAAGTCACAATTTTTCGTATGAATAAACACAAATGTAGAAAATACAGTCACAATGCGATCACAAGCGTGAACTCAAATACAGACAGTACATTCACTTTGAGATCATAAGCGTAAACACAAATGCTGGCAAAACAATCACAATGAAAACAAAAAGTAAAACGAAATAAACACAAAGAGTTTCGGTGTGATCATAAGCCTAAAAACAAATGTAGACAATAGAGTTATTATATGATTAAAAGCGTAAACAGAAATGCTAACAATACAGCCACTGTGTGATCATTAACGTGAACACAAATGCTGACAATATAGTCACTATGTGATCATAAAATTAAACACAAATGCTAGCAATACAGTCACAATTTGATGATAAGCGTAAACACAAATGTAGATAATACAGTTTTATGTTATCATAAGGGTCAACAGAAATGCAGACAACAGTCACTATGTGTTCATACGCATAAACACAAATGTAGACCATACAGATACTATGTGATCATAAGCGTAAACACAAATGTAGACAAAGAGTCACGCTTTGATCATAAGAGCCAAACACAACTGCTGAAATTACAGTCACTATGTGATCATAAAGGTAAACACAAATGCTGACAATAAGGTCAAAACGTGATGATAAGCGTAAACACAAATGTAGATAATACAATTACTGTGTGATCATAAGCGTCAACAGAAATGCAGAAAATTGTCCCTATGTGATCTTAAGCATAAACACAAATGTAGACAATTCAATTACTATGTGATCATAAGCGTAAAAACAAAATAGAAAATGGAGTTGCTATGTGATCATAAGCGTAAAAACAAATGTAGAACGTACCGTTACTGATATCAAATGCGTGAACGAAAATGTAGACAATATTAATAAAGTAATCATATGTTAAATCACAAATGCTTACAATATAGCTTCTATGTGATCATAAGCGTGAAAACAAATGCTGACAATACAGTAAAAATATGATCATAAGCGTAAACAATAATAAAGAACATAGAGTAATTTTGATTCCAAAAGCGTAAACACAAATGTTGACAATAAAGTTATTATGTGCCATATGCGTAAACACAACTGCAGAAAAGGCAGTCAATATGTGATCATAAACGTAAACCCAAATATTGATAATAGAGTTAGTATGTGCTCATAAGCGTAAACAAATGTAGGCAATATACTTATTATGTGACCATAAGCGTAAACACAAATCTGACAGTAGAGTCACTATGTGATCATAAGCGTAAACCAAAATGCAGAAAATACAGTCAATATTTGACCATAAGCGTAAACTCAAATGCAGAAAATGCAGTCACTACTAGTTCATAAGCGTAAACACATATAAAGACAATACAGACAATATGTGATAATAAGGGTAAAAGAAATGAGGACAATCATTGTGTGATAATAAGCGCAAACACAAATTTAGACAATACATTAATTACTTATTATAAGCTTAAAAACAAATGTTCAAAATACAGATATAATGTGATCGTAAGTGTAAAAATAATTATAGACAATAAAGTTACTATGTGATCATAAGCGTAAACACAAATGTTAACAATAAAGCCAATATGTAATAATAAGCGTGAAAACAAGTGCTGACAAATATAGTGACTATGATATAATAAGCGTAAAAAGAAATGCTGACAATAAAGTTTCTATTTGATCATAAGCGTAAACACAAATGTTGAAATTAAAGCTGCTATATGATAGTAAGGGTGAAATCTAATGCAGACAAAACAGTCATGATGGGATCATAAGAGTAAACTCAAATTCAGATATTACAGTTAATATATGATCATAAACGTAAACACAAATTCTGACAAAACAAGTCAATATGTGTTCATAAGATAAAGACAATAGCAGACAATACAGTGACTATGTGAATATAAGCGTAAGCAAAAAAGCAGACAATACAGCCAATATGTGATCATAAGCTTAAACTCAAATGCAGACAATAGAGACAATATGTGATCATAAGCTTAAACACAAGTGCATTCAATACAGTCACAATGTGAATATAAGCGTAAACAGAAATGCAAACAATGGAGTTGCTATGTGATCATAAGCCTAGAACTAATTCTGACAAAACAGTTTCTATATCAACATGAGCGTAAACACAAATGCTGACAAAGTAGTCACAATGTGATCGTAAGAGTAAAGACAAATGCTGACAAAAAAATCACAGTTTGATCGTAACAGTAAACTCAATATAGACAGTACAGTTATTTTGTTATCATAAGCGTAAATAAATGTGCAGAAAATACAGTCACAATATGAATATAAGCGTAATAACAAATGCAAACAATACAGTTGCTATGTGATCATAAGCGTAAAAACTAATGCCGAAAGTTCATTTAAAATACGAACATATGCGTATACACAAATGCTGACAAAACACTAGCAATGTGATCATAACAGTAAACACAAATGTAGACAGTAAGTTATTTTGTGATCATAAGCGTAAAATCAAATGTTGAAAATAGAGTCACAATGTGAACATACGCTTAAACACAAATTTAGACAATACAGTTACCATGTGATTATAAGCGTTATAACAAAATGTTGACATTACTGTCACTGTGTGATCATTAGCGTAAACGCTAATGCAGACATTACAGCCAAAATTGGAACATAAGCTTAAACACAAATAATGACAATAAAGTAACTATGTGATCATAAGTGTGAACTCAAATGATAACAATACAGCCCCTATGAGGTCATGAGCGTGAACACAATTTCAGACTGTACAGCCACTATGTGACCATAAGCGCAAACACAAATGCAGATAATACAGCAACAAAGGGTTTATAAGCTTGTACACAATTGCTGAATATACAGCCATTATCATATCAGAAGTGTAAACACAAATGCAGGAAATACAGCCACTATATGACAATAAGCTTGAACACAAATGCTGACAATATAGTCGTAATATGATCATTAGAGCAAATAATTTCAGACAATAGAGCCACTACGTGATCAAAAACGTGAAATTAAATACTGACGATACATCGAATCTGTTATCATAAGAGTAAACACAAATGCCGAAAATACAGACCCTACAATATCATAAGTAAAACACTAATGCAAAAAATACAACAAATCTGTAATCATAAGCGTAAACCCAATTGCTCTCAGTAGAGAAACTCTCTTAATATAAGCGTAAAAAGCAGAAAAAACTGTCAATAAACGATCCTAAGCGTGAACACAAATGCTGACAAGAAAGCCCCTATGTTATCATGAGCGTAAAAGAAATGCAGATTACAAGAAAATGTGACCATAATGGTGAACACAATTGCTGACAATAGTATGTGTTGAAGAGCGCTAAGAAAAATTCAGACAATACGGCCAATATGTGACCATATGCGTCAACACAACTGCTGACAATACAGTCGATATGAGATCATAAGCTTAAAAAGAAATACCGAGTGTATAGTTTATATGTGTTCATAAGCGTAAGCACAATTGCTGAATATACAGTCAATATGTGATCATTAGCATAAACACAAATTTAGACAATAGAGTTAATATGCGATCCTAAGCGTAAACACAAATGTAGACAATAGAGTTACCATGCGATTATAAGCTTACAAACAAATGCTGATAATACAGTTAAAATGTGATCATAAGCGTGAACACAAACGCTGACAATACTGTCACAATGTGATCCTATGCATAAACACAAATGTAGAAAATACAGTTTCTATTTGATCATAAGCCTAAACACTTATTTAGTAAATAGAGTTCTTATGTGATCATAAGCATAAACACAAATGCTGACACTACA
>Ga0268261_10000824_pt1 | contig 20455 bp, 7 predicted proteins | sample TergutNc150P1_FD_190353 | JGI IMG/M metagenome (GOLD analysis project Ga0268261, IMG submission 190353) | Nasutitermes corniger P1 segment gut microbial community from laboratory colony in Florida, USA - Nc150 P1 (SPAdes) (version 2) | ecosystem: Host-associated > Arthropoda: Insects > Digestive...
CTGTGCTGCGTCGTTGTGTGTGATCTAGAAACATCAAGAATGGGTGCTCCATATATATATGACGTTAGTCACCTAAAGGTTAATAATTTAACCCTTATCCTGCTAACGTGGAGAAAATGGTGAGCTCTTATAATGCCAGCAAATAGCAGATGGGATTTAATTCAGGCTTTTAAGGGTTAAGAGGTCTGACGTTAAAAACCCTACATTTTGTGCGCGACTTCCTGTCTTCATGCAGCACACTCTCATAATAATAATTAGTTTACTCGCTCGTCTTGGCAATGGATGTAAGCTGCATTCTCTTTCCTCTACGAACAGATTTTTGTACACAATTCTAACATACTTACAAAGAGTAAAAAAAATGCCAACGGACTGGGTTTCCGTATTAAGCTTCTCACCTGTAAGCGCTAATAGCTGTTAACCTCTAAGATACACAAATTTGTAAAGACTCTCGTGCCCAATTTCTAAGAGAGTCACTTGACACCGTTGACCTCCTTGGCTGTCCCTGGAGGATAATGACATCCCAATGTCTACACAAAATCTGTAGAAGTTCTAGGTAGAACCCAGTGACCATCTCATCGGTTTAATTGGTTAGTGAAATGGCAATACAAAAACTGCACAATGACAGTCGGATTACGCCATCGGAAAGCCGACTCTTGACTCACTGTCACGCTACAAAGCAAGGCTCTAGTCTTACCTCCGCTCGACTCACACACTGATCAAAGCATAATCTAAACCAACGCGCGGGTAAAAGCAACACAGCAAGCTGTACGTATAATGTAACATTCAGGCATGTTTGCATCTCTGTATTCTGGACTCTTATTAGATTGTCATACTACCTAAGCCACCGGGGCCACACAGCTGTTCACATTTTATACACATATTACCCAAAATTACGACTTTTGCTAGGGTATGATGTTATATTGATTTTAAAAACTTATTTTATGTCTACAATGGTTTTGTTTTTTATTAAATTTGTCGGTCACACGGAACCTCCAAAATCCAAGGCATATTTCTTGTATTTTATGTCGATTCTCGGGAAACACTGAATCTGACATGAAAATATATATTGATTTCTCTACTATTTTCAATCTGAAGTTTTGCATTTGTTCTGGGAAGAATTTAGTAAGAACCTACTATAAAAGTACTTGTCATCATGTAAAATGCCTCATATTTTTTTCTGATTTTAATCTAACTTGAATTTTATCATCACATCTGAGGAAGCCCATATTGAGAATTTCACGAACATCCGTTCAGCGACAGCCGAAATGTTCCATGTGGACGGACGGACGGATGGACATGACATAGCCAGTAGTCGCTCTTCGTAAGTCTGCGAAAGCGCCTAAAGAAGGGTCCCTTTTCAGCATCTTCGTGTGTCCGACTGGATTACACTGTTGGTCCATGAGCAGTCCTGTACACCACTTCTGTCTTTCAAACTCGTGTATACTTCCGGGCCAGTTTTAAGACCCAAGGCTCGTGACCCGGACCGCAAATTCAAGGCACAAAATTTACACTTACAGTATGAGAGATTTTTTAACTATGTCCTTTCATATTTCAACAGCTAATTTTTGTTGTCAGCATCACTGTGGTCCATTCGTAAACTCACAGCCCTTGACGCAGACTTTCAAATCAAGCTTGCACTGTATAAACTTGGCAAGTGGTGGAAAGGCCGATACAGCTGTCCTAAGGTACTAAACTTGGTATACAAGCAATATGTATACTACCAAATACATTTTGCGTGGAAATACGATAGACTAACTTGTTTTGGCAAAGTTAGACGTTGGAATACAAACTCAGCATAAGTTAAGCCACATCTTATTTCTGACATCCTCTGTTCCCATTTGTAAACACTTTTAACTATGCATATAGTGACATAACAGGGGAGTCTTAACTCTTAAGAGTCTACATCAAACAGACTCCTCTGTACTGTGCATCTGGATGGAATGAAGACATTATGAGTTTTAATTTTTGTGATTTTCCACAGCTGCCCCAGATAAATGCAGAAGAACTGAGTTACTATAGGCCACGACCGCTTTCTTCCACAGTAATTTTCCCTTTCGATACTGTATAACACAAACGGATACGAAATCATCGTCAAAGAAACTAAGAAACAAACGTAAAATGTAACATGGCAGCTATCGTTCTTTTATTTGGTAGCTGATGATTTATCAGTTGGGGTTGTCAATAAAAATATAACTGTCCTATGCATAAAAGCAACGCTGCGAAAGACTGTGTCGATGAGGTAGAGGTCCACCCGTTCTCAACCTCAATGTTAGATGCATGTCTGTGATTATCTTCACGTTCTGTACGATTTAATGCCGGGGGTATCTTCCGAAAATAATGAATAAGAAGTTGAGAAGACCCCAAAGCTTGTGAGGAGTGGCAGAGAACAGAGAAAACCTTGAGAGATTGGAGACTCTCTCAGTGGCATTACTGAAGGTTCAGGTGTCAGTGTGGTTGACGGCACAGTCACCGATGGTGCGAAGGATCAAATACCTTTATGTTCTAGGACAAGCCGTCCAAACATTATGCATCCAACTGAAATACTTTAGCGCTACAAATGAAGGCAATGACATCCTTCGAAAGGTCGTAAATTGTAAACCGAACGACACAGCGTACTTGAATAAAGAATACTTGAATGTCTGTAAAAATTCTTGCGCGAAATTCAGTTTCTCAACAATAAAAATTGCAGTGACCATTCTGTCTCACAAAGCAAGAACTTCCAGCGAAAAGTTCCTGAAGAATATTAGACGTTTCTGTAATGTTTGTTCTATTATTTGATATTATTACACATGTTAATTTCTTGAATAGTTTCGTATACTTACATGATTAACATTTCAGTTGAAATCTAAGCTTTACAGGACAAGGTTCCAAGACTTCGCGGAGGTAAATACAAGCACTGACATATTATGGGATGTAACTCCCTGTATTTTCAAAGACACGTAAACTTAGTCTGCCTCCATCTTCAGAATAGAAGTTACTCTTTCACTTTGAAGATGGAAACAGCATAATCCTCTGCAATGCAGGCACCTGCCTTACCAGATTACGCGCCTGCACATTACAGACAACAGTAATCCTCTGGAAGTGGTACCGTACAATGTCCAGAGTTTCTCTTTATCATGGTTCTGTTGTGTCTTCAACACACCAGTCAGACATGTAATTCATCTAGGCGAACCTGACGATCGTTGTCTTTACCCAGCACATACGAATATATCACTATTTATATTGCTGCGTTCTTCTCAGTATTTTACCAGACATAATCCCCCCCCCCATCCAGAAACAGATGTAACATTACAACCAGAGATTAGTACGAGTTTACCTTTCGTCCTTCGTTCCCTTCCGTTCCAAAGTCAGATGATTTTGTTTTAGAGAAGAGTGCAAGAGATATAAAGAACACCCGCAGTTCCACTGTCGCCCTGGGAGAATTCTGTTAAGGTCGGACATGAACTACTCGAATGAGCGCAGGATATCTGTCAAGACACAGCGCAGAACAGTAGCAGCATAAGAGACTGGCAGTACGTACACGGAGCAGAGTCCCTCTTGAGGCGCTAATGGTTGCGCAATTTATGCAGGGCAAAGGTCCACTATCATTGACACAAGGGTCTGCCGATGGTCCCAATCCGCAGCCAGGCAAATCCAATCAATGCCGTTTCATCTTGTTTCTTTAAAATATAGTAAAATATAGGCGTCACCTTGTAATTCTGTCCTTTATAAAGCAGTAGTCATGGGATATCTCGGTAGAAGTCCTGGCGAAACTTTTGGAGAGTGTGTACCCAAACTGTCTATAAATTTGAAACAAATTCTTTCACGTGTTCATAGAAATTTTGATGAGTAAAATAAGTTCTTCGAGCCTTCCATGATTATTGATAATTACTGCCTTTATTATTATTAACGCACATTATAATTATAGTGCATGATTAATGAACAGCATATTTATTATACGTATTTCAAATAAAGGCCTCTTCGAGGAATGCGATTAAGGGAGAAAATCTGGAATTAACTGGGTTGCTGCTGCTTCCTGTTTGAAAGCAAAATTGTAAAACGTTTTGTCCAATGCCATGTATTCGCCCAGTCACCGCCTGCTCGGCACCCCAATGATAAATAACCAGTCAACACTTCGCAAAGCTCTGGACGTGTGTAAAAACGATTCACTGGCAGTATTGTTTGTAGCAACAGTAATTCACATACAATCTCCACACAGTCTCTTCAGAATATAGAGATACTGGTTGGTCAAAACGAATAAAACAAATTGGGACAGCAGTGGATGCTGCGTGCCAAGGAGAACTTTCCGCGTGCCATAGGTTCGCCACACTTGTTCTAGGCGACACAGCAACCTCCCAAATAAAAGAAATATCCTGTCTGACCCTCCTGTCTATTTCCATTTCCTCCAAGTTGTTCCTTCTCTTCAGGTGTTCCCACCAAAACTTTGTGGGTATTCCTCTTGTCTTTTATGCTTTCCATAGGTCCCGACTTCCTCCATTTGACCTTCTTGTTACAATTTGCAGCGTATTTCAAATGCCCATAATGCTTCGAGTTCCAGTTGTTTTTTCACAAAGGCTTTGCACACATTTTATAAAATAAGAGCTAAAGGTGGAGGTCAGTTTACGTCAATAGGTTCCCTAGAACGTCCATGTCTTGAATCATCAAAATATGTATTCATAGATGACTGGAACTAGCAAGTTTTGGATTAACTTAATTTTGATTGACACATGTTATTACAAACTACATTTTACAAGAAAATGAAATCGATATTTATCAATCTCCCCCAAAATGATTCATAGCAACAACAACTACAGAAGTGCACAGAAATAAATACCTCATTCAAATCTCCAACCTGCCTGTCGTGTACTTCCAATATTGCTAATATTTAATAAGAATTACATATAAGCATTCAAAATGTATACTGTCTTATATTGTAACGTGATTAGTCCAGCAACACGGTGTGATTGCCTTAAACAACACTTTTTCTAGGCCTGTGTTACGTTTCAAATTATTGTCTCTATTTCAAACTACACAGAATCGAATAATAGGAAGATTAATTATTTTGATTTGGTTAGATACTTCAAGATATGCACTATCCTTATTCCAGTCTCAACCCGAACTTGCAAATTACAAGGGAGGAACGACCAATAAACACTGCCACATTTGGTCTCTGTATTTTGTGAATTTTAATCTGATATAAGGCGCCTTCTCTGTATCTCTCTTTTCTATACACAGTAGCTAAGTGAAATGCTGTATGAAATGAAGAACTCATCATTTGTTTGCAAAGTGACAATGGTCGGGTTATTGAGGAACGTCTGATACGCTTCATCATTACCAATATGCTTGGTAAAAGGCTTCCTTTAATCAATGCGACTCAGTTCCAATTTTGTTTTACTGCACCTAATACCATGTATCTAACAAAATATGGCACAACTGACCGCTGAATGGGGGAAAAATTGTTTTAATTCAATGGATAAAATAACGTAACCTTAAGGAAGGGTTCTACATCCACTGCTTAAAACCCGTTAAGTCCTTCATTCATACAAAAATTCAGTCCAAACTACACAGAAAAAACTCTCCAAATTCATTGCGAGGCCAATCCGTTATTTTTATTTAGGAATATAATCGCTGCTTATTGAAAGGCATTCGGAGCACAAACAGAAACGCTGGGGTGGGGGGGGAGGGAGGATTTATGCTTAACGTTAGAGTATGTGGTACGTGCAGGTACTATTGCTTTAACTGAAGTCATCCCGATGTGTTATACTAATTACTTGAAATATATAGTTTCAATCGAAAACATCTATTTATTTTTGTCAAATTATACATATAGCGACATGTTTCGTCTCGAAGGAGTCATCATCAGGTTATTAGTTGAACAATACCGTAGATACATCAAGTACAGTGTACATTTTGGGATCCCAAAAAGTTTACCTTTAAAGATACAGGTAAAATTATTACAGTATTGTTGTCTTAATGTTTTATATATCTTATTTGAACTGGTTGACAATTAAAATTAAATATAAAATATAAACAGATTCAGATCAATTGCATATCAGTAAAATATTAAAGCTATGAGTATATATAATGCAGAGGAGCATATATCTGAATCATATACAATTTAGGATGAATTGCTCAGTCATATATTGTCGTGCATTCCATATGTGTTAACTTGCGTTGCGATAGGTTCCCTTTACCGTTATTGCAGTATCGGGTTCATATGCTGCTATCGTGATCGTGTGGTTCAATTCAATAATTCCGATGAAGTATCCCTTATTTGTATATTTTCCAAGGTAACCTATACGTGCATACTGCACGTTGCTATAAACGACTCTGATTTGTATGGTGCAGACTATTGGTCTCTGTCGTAAGGGGTTTTTGTAATGATGACGAAGAAACCCTGGATGGTAGGAGTGGATAACCTTTCACGACAGTCGTGAAAGTTTACCCCACTCCTGCATACACAGCAAGATTCCTCTACCGTGAAATGTGATTCAGTCTTATATACAATCCGGGGTTTCTTCGTCATCATTACAAAAACCATTACGACAGAGACCAATAGTCTGCACCATACAAACTGGAGTCGTATATAGCAACGTGCAATATGCACGTATAGGTTACCATGGAAATATACCAATAAAATATAATTCATTGTAATTACTGAATTGAACCACACGATCACGATAGCAGGATATGTACCCGACACCGCAATAACGGTAGAGGGAACCTATCGCAACGCAGGTTAACACATAAGGAAAAGCACGAAAATACATCCTAAATTGTATATTGCTACCGTACTTTGCTCAGCTAGCCTAAGGTCTTTTCTCAGGGTAATTTTACGTGTGAGGTCCCCGAAAGGTCCACGATCTTCTGCGACTGTCTACTCACGAAAAGACACTTAGTATGTGTTTTTGTTTATTTATTGTGCAGTTAACTGTTGTTTAACACGTTAGAGTATCAACGGCACTTGTATAATTTCACTGTGCACTCAAATTTGCTTATTCTCACTGTGTCTGTCCAAAAGAGAGTATCCCTCGCACTGCATCTCATCCTTCGTTCCACTAACTGCCCCTTAAGTGTCAAGTAATTCTATTGGCTGCAATTCGAATTTAGAAAACCCTCATTGGCCGAATTGATTCTTTTGAAAGTCAACTCTCATTGGCTAAATTTAAGTTTTTTTTATAGCAAACCGAATCTCATTGTCAGCTCTAATTTAAATCACTAAACATGAAACTAACGTTAAACGAACATATAGCTGCTGTTGCTGAATGAATCATGCCCTCAACAATAACTTCTCGTGTTTCATGTATAAACACTCAGTTGCAAAGCTTCTACCAACAAATACATGTAATGAATGTTTTGCTCAGGCTCAAGTTACTCAATACCATGAAGACTTTCACACCTCTTACGGTTTTCCTTATTGAATCATTTATAACCAACAAATCTATCTACATGAAGCCCGTTCAAGGTTTGAACCTGAACTGCCAATACATATCATGGCTTTGCTACCTGAAATGCCGGTAACAAACTCCCCCAGAATAAATATCGGAGTTGCGTCTAGTAAACTGTGAGATTTATTCTAAGTGCCGTCGATCATCCAAAAACACACACCCTCATATATATAACACTAATATGTGAACATAACACTATTGATATAATGGTTACAAGTTATGGCATTGTACATAGTAAAAAATCAATCTTCCTTTCACACACTTGTCCCTTTTACAAATGTTTTCTCTTTCTCTTCACACTCTCCTTATTCCTACGTTTCTACTAGTATTTTCTACCTGCTCTTCAATTTTTTTAAATTATGAATTCTATTCTCTTTAGTACAGTACATTTGTCTGAACATAGCAATCGACAACTGTATCTATCATTAATCAACTAAATTAACATATCACTTACATAATATTCTCATGTGACCGTAACACCACATTCAAGATTAAACAAATCAGGTTATTTTAACATACATATCCAGTTAAACTAATAACAGCTTTCCTAGCCATTATTAAGTTATTGCATAGAAACATTTCTTAATTACATAGATGTAATAAATGTAGATAGTGATGTCTGTTACAATTCACATTGATTTACCTTATCGATATCATTAATTACTGGCATCTGTTTACATGTAATTTGTAATATAAATTACTTCTGCCAACATTCGCCCTTCTTTCTGTTTTAAATCATATTGTTTGGTTCTTTATAAACCTTAATTGATTTCTTGCTTACAAAATTACATTTATCAATATTAATGGTGAAGCCTGCCGTCGTCAGTTTCCCAAGCACGGCATCCAGGTGTTTGATGTGTTCTTCATAGGTATTTGAATATACAATAATATAATCCACGTAGTTGAAAACATATCCTGTAGAATCTGATCCGAGAACTAGCTGCAAAGCCCTGATAAAACTGGCCAAAGAACTACGAAAACCAAATGGAACCCTTGTGAACTGGTAAGTTTTACCTTCAAAGTTAAATGCTGTCCATATTCGTGAAGATTCTTCTGATGGAATCTGTAGGAAAGCGCTGTTAAGATCTATGGAAGAAATGTATTTCGCCCCATGGAATCTCTTTAACAATTCATGAGCTGGTGGTGTTTTTGCTCTGTCCGCTACCATCTGATTGTTAACCTGCCTCGCATCTACACATATATGTACAGGTTTATCTTTCCTTTGTATTATTGTTAGCGGATTAACATATGGCGAATGAGAAATTTCCAAAGTGCCATTCTTAATCATGTGTTCTATCTGTTCCCTGACTTCACGCCTTAACGAGAATGGTATTGGACGACTGTTGCATGATTTAGACAACCCGCCTTGCATCTGAAATCGATATTCAAACATGTTGCATCTCCCTGGTCTTGTAACAAAGTGCTCTTGGTACTTACATATTAGCTCCAGTAATTTACATTTCTCTTCATAGCTCAAATTTTCTTCTATTCGTAGTCGCTCTAATGACAAACTAGGGTCTTCTCCTTTATCCAACCCTTCTACGTCATAACTGCGTGTAATTCCTACATTAGATCTTCCTTGAAGCGTGTCGTCCCTACCTATTCCTCCTTCATTTTCCAGAGTCAAACTTCGGACTTCTACATTCCGAATTACATTAGCATCAGTGTGCTCATATTTGCCTTCCGCAATAGCACTATTCACATTCTTATATTCACTAGGGTTATTTACTTTCTTGGCTTTACCCTCATTATTCGTGTCTTCAGCATTCCAAATGAACAGACCATAAACTTCATTACAAAAAGTCGTCCCCTCGACGGTCATCTGGTTAGGGCACAGGTCTTCTTCTGTCGCACTTTCTTTGTTATCTGCATTTATAATTATCATCTTCTTAGGGAAATCGATAACAACATGATTATCCATACAAAAGTCCATTCCTAATAGCAAGGGTGTGACTAACTGTGGTGATATCAAAATTATTTGGTCAAGTAAAACGTTATTAATTTGTAGTTTCACTAAAGCTTGCTGCCTAACTCTTTTGGTCCTACCTGTAAAATCACTCTTCAGAACCACGTTCTGTGTTGGTAATTCTAAACTGTGTAATCCTCTTGCTTTAAATTTATTATATAACTCTTCCGATATTATTGAACACTGACATCCAGTGTCAATTCGTGCTCTACAAGGTTGGTTTCCTATTAAAATTTGGACTTGTGGACATGTTTCCACGTTGTTTTCATTAACGTAATACAAAGAAACAATATCCTGTTCTGATGGTACATCTTCCTTTCGGTAACGATCAAGTGTATCGTCTGTTGTTTGCAAATTTATATCTGGCCAAATATCGTTATGTAATATGACTTCGTCTTTAATTTCACTTATAATTTTCTTTCGGGCCTTCTCGGGTTCTACCGGAATTTCGAACACCTGTCGGCCACACTACCGTTCAGCATCTAGTTTTCCAGAAGCTGTGACTCGTTGCCTCTCATATTTACCTGTTCCGAATTTGAGTCTGGTCTAGAACTCCTAGCTGAAGGATGAAATTCTGATACTTGTGGGTTCAGTTGCCTCCTGTTCGTTGGACTACCCTCAATTCTACCATTATAATTCTGACCCAGGTGACGTTGTGTGTTGTGTCGGTTGTAGGGTGACCTACGATGGTTAACTTGTCTTCGGTCGTACGTAATGTGTCTCACAGTTTGATTGTACTCACGCCGATTGTCATCTGTATTATTTCCTACCTGTTTGTTTTCCCTCTTTCGAAAATCTCTTTGTTTTGTTTCCAAGTCATTTTCCTTGTGTGCCTTCCTTTCCTCATCCATCGCTTGTAATTTACCTAACAAAGTCAGTGCCTCTTGGTTCGACTTTAGATTCGCTGAAATCATGCATTTTTGCACCTTATATGGGTAATGTGCAGTCAATGCCCCCAGTAAATCATATTCACTTAGTGGCGGATGGAGATTCGCGGCAAGGTTCACATACCTCAGGTAATGTGCAGCTAACGTCTTCTCCCCATTCCTATCAAATTTATCCTGAAATATCTTACAGCGAATACTTGATTGTTTCTGGTCATTCCACAACAGTTGTGTGACTTGTGTCCTAAAATTCTGATATGTTCCTAATTTATAATATTCAGCACTCAGCCAAGCTTTTGTAAATGGGTCCTGCACAGCTCTGGCTGCTAACTGTAATTTCAGGTTTTCTGCTACTTCCTTCAGATCAAAATACAGATCTAAATCCTTTAGAAAATTTCCAATAACTTGAGTGGTATGATCACTATAAATCGGGAGGGTTAACTCATTAAGTGAGCTACAGCTTGCCAGTATCCCAGAATTTAAATTCACATGATTATCATACACCTTTACAGTATTCACTTCACCTTGTACAGTGTTGCCACACTTACATACATTCTCACATGCTCTACAAACATTCGTACTTCTCTGGTCACTTGCCTGATTGTTAGTGCTAACAACAGATTCTGTTCCTCCCTGATTACTACTATTAGCCAATGTGATTGTTGGACAATCATCATTACTAGTATTAATGGTTTTATTACCTGTCAAATTCACAGACAAACTTTCTTTCAACTTGTCTATTTCTTGATTTACTTTCAAGAACTTTAAATGGTATTCCTGCTTCTCCGCAACTATCTGATTGTTACACACAGCTATTTTATCAGAAATATCCGTGTTGATCTGTTGTTTCATTTGAATTAAATCCTGTTTAAGTGACTGTATATCACTGTCTGCATTTTCTACATGCGGACCTAAATCTATCTCCAAAACCTTTGTCTTAGCTTTAAGTTCTTCAGTAATTCTGTCTATGCGTTTGTCTGTTTCCTCAATGTGACCAGTTCACCGATCATCCAGTTTTTCACACACACCTTCCATACTGTTACTGACACTCAGTATTTCAATAGCAGTGTCTGAACGCAGTTCATCCATGGTTTTCTGAAATTTCGTCACTTCCCCTTCTAACTTACTCGACAATTCTGCTCTTAATTTTTCATTTTCCTTTCTAAACTGTTTTGTCAAAGTCTCTGACAATCTTTTATTATTACTTTCTATTTGTTCAACCAATCGGGAATTTTCTGCCTGTATTTTAGCATTCAAGTTTTCTGCCAATTTAGTGTTATTACTGTGAATTTCCGACTTCAAATTGTCGAAACCTTCCCTAACACTCTCCATAAATCTTTCTAACTGCTTTGAAAACATAACAATTTTGTCATCTGACTTCTCAGGGTTGTTAACGTGATTGTCAAGTGACTGCTCTTCTTCACAATATATATTTACCTAAATTTGGGAGTTACTTTCTTTGTTTCCCAGGGTTTCAATTTTGGCAATATTAAACACTAATTCCCTACTGTCATGGCAAGATTCTGAGTCTCGCGGTGCAGCTTCTACTACTGTAGCCATGCTTCGGCTTCTTAACTGTCTTTCTCCCACGGTTATTTTTGCACTGTTTTAATTTATATTTCTTATAACTTAAGTACCGTGACTTACATTCAGTTGAGCAACAGAACGAATTAAAGCTGGCCGTTGCGTGATGTTGTAGCTGTTGTTCAGCTGTGAGTTGACATTGTTGCAGTCGACAATTGTTGGCGTAGTCGCCGGTGAACCACAAGCAGTCACAGTCGTTACTGTAGATCGGAGTTGGAATGTCTCCGGGTCCTTTGTTCGTACCTCAAGCAGGTCTGTTGTCCGGTCGACGGTTCCGCGATGCTTTCCTTACTCTCCCCCAGCCGTCGGTTTTGTACTCCTTCGCTGGTCAGTAGCCGGATGCAATCTCCATGTTGTTCATCATTCCTGCTTGTTCGTGCCCCATGCTATGGGCGCCAATTTTTGCTACCGTACTTTGCTCAGCTAGTCTAAGGTCTTTTCTCAGGGTAATTTTACGTGTGAGGTCCCCGAAAGGTCCACGATCTTCTGCGACTGTCTACTCACGAAAAGACACTTAGTATGTGTTTTTGTTTATTTATTGTGCAGTTAAATGTTGTCTAACACGTTAGACTATCAACGGCACTTGTATAATTTCACTGTGCACTCAAATTTGCTTATTCTCACTGTGTCTGTCCAAAAGAGTATCCCTCGCACTGCGTCTCCTCCTTCGTTCCACTAACTACCCCCTAAGTGTCAAGTAATTCTATTGGCTGCAATTCGAATTTAGATAACCCTCATTGGCCGAATTGATTCTTTAGAAAGTCAACTCTCATTGGCTAAATTTAAGTTTTTTTTATAGCAAACCGAATCTCATTGTCAGCTCTAATTTGAATCACTAAACATGAAACTAACGTTAAACGAACATATAGCTGCTGTTGCTGAATGAATCATGTCCTCAACAATAACGTCTCGTGTTTCATGTATAAACACTCAGTTGCAAAGCTTCTACCAACAAATACATGTAATGAATGTTTTGCCCAGGCTCAAGTTACTCAATACCATGAAGACTTTCACACCTCTTACGGTTTTCCCTATTGAATCACTTATAACCAACAAATCTATCTACATGAAGCCCGTTCAGGGTTTGAACCTGAATTGCCAATACATATCATGGCTTTGCTACCTGAAATGCCGGTAACAATATGATTCACATATATGCTCCTCTGCATTCTATATATAAATAGCTTTAATCTTTTAGTGATATACAATTGATCTGAATTTGTCTTTATTTTATATTTGATTTTAACTGTCAACCAGCTCAAATAAGATATTTAATACATTGAGACAATACTACTGTAATAATTTTACCTGTATCTTTAAACTGAAACTTTTGGGATCCCAAAATGTACACTGTACTTGATGTATCTACGATATGGTTTAACGAACAGTCTGACGATGACTCCTTCGAGACGAAACATGTTGTTATATGCATAATTTGACAAGAATAAATAGATTTGTTTGACTGAAACTATATATTTCAAGCAATAAGGTACCACTGTGCTTTACGGAGTAAAGAGCGTCATTTAACAAGGGCGCTGATAGGCCTATAAAATCCTATGAAGTAATCAAATTTATTAAGTGTGTTCTTCCAAGTTTTCAAGAGACAAAAGTTGTTTAGCAAATTTTAATGTATTCACAATGAACAATTCAGCTTACAATTAGTGATGTCCAAAACAAATACAGTCAACTGTAAATACGCAATTACTAACAAGAATGTATTCATTCACTCAAAACGTCCGAGATGTTTCGCTCGTCCTCAAACGTCACCAGGGAAAAAAGTATTCCAAATGGAAAATTATTCCTGTTTAATTCCATACTGTGTGTGCTTGTACTAGTGGAAACAGATACACAAGTTATTACTAAAATTTAGAAAAGCGCCCCACAATATATGTCCTGTGAGGCATGACACGTGCAACCCAACACATAACAAAATTAGTAAAAATACAGTTCCAAAAGAATAAATCGCGGCAAATTTCACACTCTCCGTTGGTAGAAACATGCAGTTTATGTAACCTGCCAACATTAGTTTTCCAATGCACAAACCATTTACCTAAGGATGGTCACAATTCGACAGAAACACGTCGGAAGTTCCGTCTGAATAAACACAGTCGTGTTAGTAACTTTACGAGTGCAGCTAATGACAGCTGTGTTCAATATTGTAGCAAAAACTGGCATCATCTTACGTCGCAAAGGAAAGTGGCCGAACATCGTGAAGTACCTTAACGGGGTTTGTTTACAAGAAACTTTAAAGGACGAACCCTCCTAAAAAAAATCGTCTGATCTGAGCTTTACGAGCTGTAAAACTTTATTGCATGCAAGCTGTCGGCGTGGGCCCCTGATCCAACTGGCGCCCCTCTACGCCCAACACGTCAGCAGACAGAACATCACTTCGAAGTAGGTAAAGCATAAGAACTTTCTTCCACTTGCCCAGTACCATAAAACCCCTACTGCTCTGAGACACGGGGCCCAAGAGGCCCCTTGCACGGATGAAATAACTTGAGAGTTCGGGGGTCAATGTGAAGTCGAGACATCTGGTGTGTGGCAGGCAAACTGCCAGGGCCTAGCAGTACTACGAAACAAAACACATTTTGTATATCATCATCATCAGCAGCAGCAGCAGCAGTAGCAGCAGCAAAAGGGCAAAAGCCATGCCACGTTTGTTCCGTCTTCATGAGTGCTGGTGCCTCCATCTTTCCCTTGGTCAAACTACGTTTCTTCTGCCGGTTGAAATTTGTTCACACACTAAATCGGAAAATCGCGTACCGTCCGTTCTTTACAAATGTTGTGTCCACTTGCGTCTATAATCCACAGTAACTTCATTTAAATTGTATAATATCGTTTTCAAATTTATTCGTTTGTATAGTGGTCATAAATGGTATACACTGCAACTGACTTCAGAAATTTAAAGGATTTATGACCGTGAACTGATGGTTGATTTGAGACACAAGACCAACAAGCGCATGCACAAATACGTACATTTTAACCCTTTTATTTAAAATTTAACATTTCGTATGTGTAAATTGTTTATTTTGACGGTATATGCAACATGTGTGGTGCACGCCACTAACTAGCCCACCCACCTAGCCATGTATATCTTAAAGCCCCAGCACCACATTCCCATAAAAGTGCCTGACTCAGCAGTTGCCAGTGCAAGCGAGAATTGCAAGAGCAGCAGTATACGCGCAGAACGTGACGCGAGACACCAGTAGCAAGCATGCGACCGGCCGCAGAAATTGTACGAACAGATAGAAATACAGCGTTGTGAGCATATACAACAGCGCGCGCGCGCGTGTCTGGTAATTTATATCCATACCACCACATATCCTTCAAAGAACACCTTCCTGAAGATGGCAACAATAGGTGGCCGAAACATGTAGGAGGCTACGCTGTTTATACTAAATAAATTTACATATTTTTATATGTACTTGTTGGTCTTGTTTCTCATAATGGCTTCGGAGCGCTCGTCTTCGCTCTCTCGGTGCCCACTTCATGCTGCTAACTATAAAACACGCAGTTTTTTAGTCACGAAATTTCATCACAGCAATGAGCAATCCCGTTAACACTGTAACACGTAATTGCAGTTTCATGTGTTATTTTGGAGGGATGTGAAGCTCGGATTGTCACTGTTAGGATATTAGACAGCGTATTCAATAAAACGTCAGTAAACAGACTTTTGAGGCTAAGAGCAACAATACAGTGTTCCAAGGTGCATAAATAAGAACTCCATAATAGGCATCATTGGGGTGACGAAAGTCTAGGAGTGTGAGATTGGCTGAGCATACAGTACGCAAGAGGAAGGTGATACTTACAAAATCCCACTAATTGTACGGCCTGTTTTAACAGAAACAAGCTCTGTAATTAAGCCCATATTCTTCACACAGAGGCTGAACACTGAAGGACAGTGGTCTTCAATGCCACGTATTTCTTCCGGTAACTAACTGTTTAATATAATACCACATTCACGTAATACAAATACGTAATACTTACGGAAAAATCGTCTCGTTCCAGCTGCGTCGTTTCGGTAATCACATTTATTCGTCACCAAATACCGACGACCTTTAACGCAATGTGTGTCACAAGAATAGTTATGACGTAGGCGTTGCGACTCCCTTGTATCACCATCAGCATCAACTTTGCGAACGCATATTTTTCCGTGTTTGTGCTCATTACCGGTTCATTGGATTTGTAGCGATATTCTTTTACAAGAAAAAAGAGAAAACGTTAAATACACTTTACGAAAAATAGGCGTTTGTGTTCCATTAATGTCGCAATATGCAGGCAAAGCAGCCTTCATTTTACAAGGCTGATGACGGCCCAAATGGGGCCGAAAAATGTAGCAAATTTATAAAAACAAAAGTTATTGTTTTGTAACAAAAATCGTTTTAGACTGCATTACCCGTTTATTATTAACGGTCAATACTACCGTCACAAAGCCAGCGGCTTGGAAATGACAACATGCAACGTACGTCAGCAAAACTGAGTCATGATGACTAGCTGGGGCGTCTAAACGCTAATGTGACAACGAATTTTACACACACTGGGGGAAAAGGTCACTGTTATTTTATAGTAAAGACATTCAATCGAAACATCCATTAGCAGTAGACAACTTGAATTATAATTCGCGCATAGGCCTATAAAAGTTTATACGGTTGGTCACTGCATGTTATATAAAAGCGGTGACGTCATTTTCGCCATATCAGACCTATTCAAAATTTAAATTAATTCTTATAAGCTGTACAATTCATCAGTATATGTCCGACACAACTGACACGTAAATTGAAAAATCTGTGACTGCAAAGCTAATTACTTATGTCGAAGAAGACAGGTATGGCGGGCGCTGTGACCAATATTTGAGACAAACTGTCGATAAGGTGGCTACAATGACGTAGATGGCTAACTGTAAAAGCACCTAAGAAATTTTAATACAAGAACATTGTCAGAAAATCTTCATAAGGTGAGACATCACGTTGTAGGAAGCATCACAGGAGAACTTCTAGTATTCTATATAAATTACGTGTACTTCGTACATCTCACCGCTTAGTGCGAGTTTAGTACGAACTGTAAATTAACAATCACACAACTCGTAAGTCATTCCTACACATAATTTCACTGCTGGTTACCTCGCGCTTTATATTCGTAATACAAATTTTAAACGTTCGACACACGTCGCCCCCTAATTTAGGGTTATTTAAAGACGCTGTCAGGTGCATCTTCAAACGGTTCGATAAATTAGGTACTTCGTTCTTACGCCTAAAGGTCCACTAAGACCTGCAGAAGGAGTACAATTCACAAGCACTGAAACGCCTATGAATAAGTAATGAGTGTGGAAAAGTGTAAGGAGTGCTCATGTTACTGGAGCATCTTCGTTACGATTTTGCATAAACCGGCTATACTGGTTTTGACGGTGTTTATTTTTGCAGGAATTTACTGCTGTTAAGACAGTCACATTACAGACAGTACTATCTTGACGAATGAAATTATTCTTTTCTTACATTTAGTTACATAATCATCTCATGTCGTAACATCTGAAAATAAACCGTGATGTATTTTGACCATACACATAGGCTACATGCCATATCGTATATAAGCAACGTATGGTGCACACTGTACAGTCCTCTAATTGAACAGAGTGAATATGGTGTTAGATGGATGGCCGGTGAAAAGATTTCTCTAATTTGCACTCATTTCCTACACTTTGTGCCTGCACAGAAATAAAAAATCGGTAGTCAGTGCTTGTTCTCAGTTTCTTGTAAAAAAAAGTTGTTTACGTCATCGATATACAATGCACTGTATGTTCGGAAGCGCTTAACAAACAGCCCTGCAATTCTCACTAAACGCGTTTTTATACGTGCAAGTTAATACCCATAAATTTTGTATATAATCTACGTAAGGAAATAAAAGAACAACTTTTCGTATATTTTCCCTAACAGTGCCTGACTAACAGAATGTCAGTGTTTGAAGGCATCATTATACGGCGTTATTAAAACATGAGTGAATTTTCCAACAGGAAACAATGTAACCAGATATGCTCTACACAGTGCAGGCGCAAATAAACACAGTTAACCATCACGAATATAGGTAAAGTTACAGTCAAACAAAACTTGTAATGTTTATATTGCTAGCGAGTTTTTACATAGCTTGTCTCAACGACATGTTTCGGCCTTTTCATAGGCCATCATCAGGATGATCATTTATCCCTTATACAATGCTTTTGTAGTTAATGAGAGCTCGTGTACATCTATAAAATATTCATTTAAAATAATCGCAATAGTAGTAGAATTAAAAGTTATTATAATATAAAAAGTATAAAAATTACATGTCGGGATCTTGGGAGGGGGAGTGGAGTGTCGAAATTAGGAAATATTCCTGTTTAACTATGCTGGTTTCTCCCTGGTTTTCCGTAGTGACGTAATAATTTGGACGTTGTATAGTGCCGTAATAATCGGTTCCTGGAAGATATTACGTAGAGGTAATTTTTATACCTTTTATCTTATATATAAGGATGAATGTTTTTGTACCTTATACAAATCCACATTTCTGAACCGATCGGAACCAAACTTTGCACACATCTCCCCCGTAGTCTGGAAGAGACCGTAGGGTATGTATGGGTCCACAATATTTCACCTTTCCCGCCTTTTCGACCTATTTTGTCGGGAGCAGGTGCCGATTCGTACGCAGTAGATGGCTGCCGGCGCCACACTGCCCCGCTACTGCGTTATATCCGCGATGCGGCGCGCCTTGGTGTGACGTCACGGACGTGACGTGCACGGTGAGTTGTGCAATGAAAACGCGGAGAAGTGAACGGAAAGCATGTGTGTGAAAATTGAAACCTGATGAGACGGGAAGGAAGTGACTAATGAATTGCACTTGCAATTGCATTGCATTTATACAAATGATAACGTAAAACCTATCTAACCTTCGTCCGTCCTTCCGTTCCCTGTCTACGGACAACACATTCTTTCACCTTCTCAACCTTTCCCGTCGTTCCAGCGAGATGTTTCGCTAACGGGATGACAAGACATCGCTGCCAACCCTGAGAGTCACGTGTGTGTCTGTGTCGGAAGCCCCTGTGTTTATATACCTTTCTCGACCTTCTCAACCTGTTTCGTCCTTTCTGGGAAATGTTTCGCAAACGGCATGACAACACTGTGATCCATGCTTCTCACATGGGCAACTACATGTTCCATGCTCGAGAGTAGGAAACCCTACAGACATCTACATTCCGGCTCCTGAAGGGAAAACAAAGAACTTCAGTGACATTTCAAACAGACGGTAACATTACAATTTCGTTACGTCTTTGCTTTCCTATTAATTGTCGAACAAGACATTGTATTCATTCACAATGCCGCCTTCTTCTTCTTGCACGTGTGTGCTTTTGCGTTGTGGACCCTTTCGTATGTAACATGGCGCATATTTCACTCTGATACATTTCCACAATTCATGCCGTCCCCCTTTTTTGTTACATAATACACAAAATTGCTATCCGGTTTCTTCATTGGTCATCCCGGGCAACGCCGGGTATTATAATAACTCTTAATTCCACTATTATTGCCATCACTTTAAATGAAAAATTTATAGGTGTACACGAGATCTCGTTAACTACAAAAGCATAACATTGTATATTGTGTGGTAACCTTATAAGGGATAAGTTATCAACCTGATTGGCCTATGAAAAGGCCGAAACATGTCGTTGAGACAAGCTATGTAATAATAACTCCTTAGCAATATAAACGTTACAAACTGTGTTTGACTGTAACTTTACCTATATTCGTGATCCTATACAACACCACCGGGATGGCTCACCTGACAGTTAACCATCATTTCATTTCTTTCAGCCTACAATTAATCCCATAACCGAACTACTGTCAAAGCTGCATAGCCGATAGCCAGAACCCAGCACTTTCAACTACGCCGTTGACTTAACTCTACTGGGAAAATGCTGCTGCCCTAGAAGTTTTGTACGGGTGTGACACTCGGTCACATGTTTGGGATGTTTGAGATTAGGGTGCTAAGGAAGACATTTGGGTCTAAAAGGGAGCAAGTAACAGAAGGCTAGCGAAAATCACGTAATCGGAAGATTACAATTTGTAATTCTCGCCAAATATTATTATTGTTTACATTTCATGGCAAATGGCATCAAGATGACTGTTTAGGCCCAAACATGTAGCCATGCATAGTCCGATAATTGATGCTAGGTGTTAATAAAGTTGTGCGGGCGGTAATTAAGCACTTATTTGATATCGTAAATAACGATGGGATGCCTAGCACTAAAAAGTTACAGAACACATATTACTAAGGTGATTAAAACTCGGAGTAAGAAATGGGTGAGGCATGTGAACAAAATATATACATTCATAGGTAAACAATACTGATATGTTAATTGTCTTCGTCTAAACCAACCTTTAATGCACCTAGTGTACATAACACGTTACATTATATTCTGCTACGCGTTTCGGCGCACGTCGGCGCCATCTTCAGGAGTCTCATATTAACCCTTAGGCGACTAATGTCATATATATATGGAGCACCCATTCTTGATGTTTCTAGATCACACACAACGACGCAGCACAGTCGGTAGGACTCCTCTGGACGAG